>ERZ1673697.366-NODE-366-length-72176-cov-9.733587_pt1 | contig 72176 bp, 31 predicted proteins | sample MGYA00580227_ERZ1673697 | MGnify/ENA primary metagenome ERZ1673697 (study PRJEB41218, sample SAMN15661759) | gut metagenome | host: Homo sapiens | place: Canada: London | collected 2015-08-20/2019-03-30 | study: EMG produced TPA metagenomics assembly of... | reverse complement strand
TAAGAAGTCGTTCCAACCGGATAGTAACGTGTCCCATCAGCATATTTAAAGTTATAAGTTCCATCCACTTTGACTGGGCCATGATTTCCTTTACCCGGAGCAATACATTCTATCTGACCTTTTACTCCATCCAATGCAGGGATTTTACTCTGTGTTATATAATACCATCCTCCTTGCTTCACAGGCATGAAACGAATTTTAAAAGTATCATTTCCATCATAAAACCCACGTACTGTCAATGTGGTATCCGGCCCGTTGAACGTCGCTGTAAGTTCAACATCAAAAGGATTACCCTTCACTTTGGCAGGAATGGAGATTTCATAACGTCCCCAACATTCCACCTTATCCTGAGCAAATCCACCGGAAATTCCCAGAAACCATATTATTAAAAGAAAGCAGCAATATTTCATAAGCCATTCAATCATTAAATTCCAGTTAAAACAACGTATCAATCAAGGTTCCTCAAAACAAAGTCCGTCACTTCCACCTGTCCGTCACCACCGGCAAAAATACCCGGACGGACGAACAAGAAACCATATACCGTGTTATGATGTACCCCCGATATTTCAAATCCCCATGGATACTTATGCCATTTTTTACCATCGGCACTATACCAGGCCGATAATACATTCGCATCATTCCGCAAACGCAGCCACATCTTTCCACATTGGTTAGCTTGAGGAGATTTTGATTCCGTACGGCTGACTTGTCCACGCCGGTAACGAAGCAGCTGCTTATGATTAAAACCAAATCCAAAATGATAATTCTCATCATAATAGGCTACCAATCCGGCAGATGTATTTTCACCTTTCAGTTCGAAACAAGCCTCCACTTCATATTTATGAGCACTGGTACGCGCCAACAAAGGAGAGCCTTCTTTAGGAGTATTCCCTTTTGCATCTATACTGATTTTATCAGGAGTAATCCGAAACCGGTCATTTAAACTATGTTCCCGGCACGTCTGCCATACAAAATCCTCTATACCGGATACTTTCAAACGTTCCGGTGCAGGTAAAGAAATGACTCCTTCTTTCAAATGTAACCACCCATCCTCCTTCTGAACCAATTCACGTAAAAGGGTCTGACGCCCCAATGTCTGGAATCCGTTCTCATAAGCATGGAAAATCATAAATAACCGTCCATCTTCCGTATCAACAATAGAGCCATGCCCTTTACTCCACCATTTTTCATTACGCGATTCCGTACGAAGAAGCGGATTGAAAGGAGCATTCTCCCAAGGACCCATTATATTTTTACTACGTGCCTGTACTACCATGTGACTGGTGGGGGGACCTGCCGTACCCCCTTCGGCCGCGAATAAATAATAATACTCTCCTACTTTTTTCACGTTCAGGCCTTCCATGGAAACTCCTTCTATATCCCATTCCTCCGGTATTTCCCATTCCTTATAAATCCGAACCGGTTCTCCTGTAATAGAGCATCCATCATCCGACAACGGATATAAAGCACCGGAACTGAGCAACAGATATCGTTTTCCGTCCTCACCCACCACATGTTCCGGATCAATTCCCCCTATTTTCAAATCAACCGGAGCGCTCCACGGACCTTCCGGAGTATCCGCCCAAGTTACCATATTGGTTTTCTTTCCTTTCTCGTCCCGAGTAGGGAAATAAATATAGAAACGCTTGTTATGGACTACAATATCCGGAGCCCAGATGTCTCCGGTAAAAGTAGACAAGACAGTGGAACAGGGAGTCCAGTTCATCAAGTCATCCGACTGGTAAACGACCAGTCCCGGAGTATAAATAAAAGAGGAATGGACCAGATAATAAGACTTTCCATAACGGACTATAGAAGGATCCGAATTATCACCTTCCAAAATACGTACAGTAGTTTGATCCTCATTCAAAGGATCTTGGGACTGCCCCCATAAAGGGAGCGTCCCAAAGACTAGCAAAAATGCGCAAACAGATAAAATGTTTTTCATATATAATCTTTACCTTATATTAGTTTCCTTTCAGCCAAGCTAAATTAAACTTATAATAAAAGCGGCTTGTTATCAGATGAATCATGTTATCAGGTGTTTGTGTTCCGGCCAAGTAGCCACGAGGCTCAGCATGATTCTCATCCATTTCAAAAAACTGGGTCCAAGCCCCACCATTAAGAAAACGATAAATACCATCAGTCAACAAGCGTTTTACAGGCCAGGTCTTACCTTCATCGTATGACAAAGCAGCATACATGCCATATCCTTTAAAAGGCTTTCCTGATTGATCAGTAAACATCATTCCACGCTCCTCTTTCGGAGTACGATAAGGATGCTCAGTAAAAGAAATCAGCAAAATAGGACCTTCATTCAAACGCATCAATACCAGCCGTTGTCCTCCATCAATGGGTGGAAATTCCGAAGCGGAATAATGCCAAGTCTTGCCCATATCATCAGATACACTCATAGGCATACGTAGACGTCCTTCTTTATCACGAATACTATTGTTACGTCCCAATGCCATCAATCTGCCATCCTTCAATTGCACCACTCCGGCATGGATTCCGGCGATAGTGGTACCTGTCCCTCCCTCTTTAAAATCAGGCAAGGGCGCTCCATCCCACGGGTCCGTCCAAGTTTTTCCCTTATCCTTACTGATATGAACAGCAGCCCCGTCTCTTCCACCGGGTCCGGCATCACAAGCCTGAACAAACCAGCCTTCCTTTGTAATAGAGGTCCCAGCTATCACTTGATGGCGTCTCGTATGCTCTGGAGCAATCATACAAGGTTTACTCCAAGTTTGTCCATTATCTGTACTTGTACGCAAAGTCATCATCAAATTCTGCCAATGTCCGGCCGCTTCCACTCCATTGATATGGTAAAGAGTCCCTTGGCGGTCGTTCAACAATGCAGTTCCGGTCAAATTACGATCAGCTATCTGATAAAACATACGAGGCTTTTCCCATTCACGGCTTCCGGCACGCAAGCGCGAAGAGAGCACCACCATCTCACGGCCTTTTTCTTCATTGGTAGAAAACCACACAGCCAACAAGTCTCCATTATCACACCAAGTCAATGCCGGCTGATGATTATGCTTGAAAAAAGGCGTTCCACTATGCGCATCCGGTTCATGCACATAAACCAAAGGAGCAGTGAAGACTGGTTCCGTGACACATTGAGAGGCCCAATTCCATTTTATCTGAGACACGACATACTCATCTTTTGGCTGAGAAAGCGGAGCGGTCTGCGGATACTCTGCCTGTACCACCCGAAAGCCTGTCATTGCATGTTTGTCCTCCGGCAACATAGCCATACGGTTTGCCGAACGGAGATATTTCACCGGTGTATTATGACTACCTCCTCTGGTCACCCGTGCCATACCGTCCGAATAGCCGACAGGGTCAGTCTGTTCCTTGTCTATATAGGGCCCATACCAGTCCAGACACCATTCCTCCACATTTCCACACATATCATATAATCCCCATTCGTTAGGAGGAGTTTGTGCCACTTTCAAGGACAAGGGTTTTAGAGAAGCCGTTATCACTTGATTCTTTTGCCAGGCGGCAGGAAGCTTGTCATCCATATAGAAGTTCCAGTAACGGCCTGCCTTACATGCATATTCCCATTCAGCTTCGGTAGGCAGACGATACGTTTTTCCTTCTTTCCGGGTCAACCAGTCACAAAAGGCAACGGCATCTTGATAAGTTACGAACACCACCGCTTCGTCATCTTCATTTGAGAAACCATTTTTACCACGCAGCGACTTGTGTCCGGGACAGAACAATTCATATTGCGCATTAGTCACTTCGGTCAGTCCCATTTTAAACGGTTTAGATATGTGCACCTTATGCATAGGTGCTTCATCATAATTTTCATCTTCACCCAAAGTCCCCATATAGAAATTTCCCGCAGGTATTTCTATCATTGGAATCAATTCACTTTGTGCCATAATACTTGCCGGCCATATCATGATGCTAACTATTGTACTTACTAAAAACTTCAATTTCATTTCGTATCTGATTAAAATATGTCTTGATACAAAAGTAACAGGCTATCAAAGAAGAACAAGGTAAAAATTGGTCTTTTATGTGCACAATTTTGCAACAGGCGAACAAACCTATCAAAAAAAGATTTCAGTCTTTCTTATCGCCCCCTCTTCTAAAGTTTGTAATTTCTGCTACCACTGCTACCACCATTTTACCAAATCTCCTATGAATAGGGAGATATAGGGGTGGTGGCAGCACATTTTTTTATGTATGAAATACGCCTGCTACCACCACTTATCCCCTTTTTTATTCCATAAGAGGAAGATGTTTGGGTAAAATTCGTATGCCTTCTATGCCGATTTGCTATGATTACCGTAGTATTGGTAAACTTGGTGGCAACTGTCATCCATCTTGACCGTAAGTCATGATTGTTTCAACCCGACAAAGAAATAGCTCTTGAAAGAGTCAACTGATATTATAACTAAGTATTAACTCCGTCAACCATCCTTATAAGTAAGATGAAGGAGCAGTCAACCTAAAGCGTTAAGCAACAGTCTGAACTACAGTTTCATCAGCCTAAGACTCTGGTTCCATCAGGTTGAAACTACAGTTCCATCAGGTTGGAACTACAGTTCTATCGGGTTGGAACTACAGTTTCGTCCTTTTGTAACTGTTTGAAACTCCCAGTCTTTTCATGGACACAATATAGCTTGACGCTTTAGGTTGACTGCTCCTTCATCTTACTTATGAGATAATACGTATGTGCGGGACAACACTTCCGTAAAAAGTAGAAAAGACATACTGATAATATGAGAAAAGTAGAAAAAGTGGTGGCAGCAGGCGTATTTCATACATAAAAAAATGTGCTGCCACCACCCCTATATCTCCCTATTCATAAGAGATTTGCTAAAATGGTGGTAGCAGTGGCAGCAGTTTTGCAAAACTCTATGGTAGGAGGCGAGTTCAAATTATAAATGCGACAGTTGTATTGATGAGCTGTTTAGAAATACATTCTTAAGAGACACCCCAAAAAAGGGGAGAGAGCATTTGCCATACGCCCTCTCCCCCATACGTTTATTTTCGTTTGATGAATGAATTATTATTCCTGTTTAAAGCCATAACCATTCGTAAAGCCACCGGCAGCCATTACATTAGGAGTAAACGGCCACAAATAGATAGGAGCCGAAACGTAATCATAATCCCAAAACAGATACTTATCATATTCATCTCTATAATCAACCAAATCAATACCCCAATTAACTTTGGCATATCCTTGGCTTTCAAGAGATGCTGCCTCTTCTTCAGACACGATTTCAAACAACCCTTTTATTGCCAGATTGGTAGCAGGAGCCGAATTTCCATAATTCAATCCCATTTCTTCCCAATTATCCTTTTGTCCGCGCCATCCCGGATAAAGCACCGGATCATTGACCTTGTCCATCGGACACTGCGCTGTCAAACGATGACCATATATAGTTTTTGCATCAACTAATTTTGTCCATATATAAGCAGAAATGATATTACCATTTTCAAACTCATAATAACCTTTAGTTGCCAGACCATCCATCATAGCTTTAGTCATGTCTTTGATTCTTTTTATATCTTCCGGAAGATAACCAGAACGAATCAATGTCCAACGACGATCACCTTCACCTGCATATTCAAAACCCCGTTCTTCAATAATCGCACGAACCAGATCATTGCCAAAAGATGCAATAAAGCCATCTGTGTCAGCCAAGCCTTGCGGGAACGAACGTTCACGAACTGTTTTTAAATATTGTTTACCTGTAACCACATCACCTAATGCCGCACATACTTCCGCATAGCCCAAATAAACTTCAGACATACGCATATACGGACCATTGATACCTGATTTACGCTGTGCAGCCACCCATGGATTAGCCTGACGGTTCTCATCCCATTTATTCAATGTCAAGCCACCGCCTTCAGCTTTTGAGTTGGGGACAAAAGGAATCAACTTCTCAACCCCTTTACCATTACTGCCGGTCATAGTAATGCTCACGTCACGACGCATATCATTCGGATCAAAGATTCCATAAAAATAAGCAGGATTTATACGTCCCTGTCCATAGCTCTTACATGGATACGCTGCCTTTGAGCCACCAGATGAAGGACGGCCGAAAGAATAGGGGCGACCATCATTTCCACCACCTTGCTGCATGGGATATTCATAAATAGACTCATCCGCATAAATAGCATCATCCATATGCATCTGTTCAAAGAAATACTGGTAAGGATTATTGAAAGTACGTCCGGATTTATCCGAGGCACCCCGTGGATCAGTCAAATGAAACTGTGCATTACCCGGATCAGCCAACAAAGCCTCATAGTATTTTTTAGCTATCGTGTACAAGTTCTGCCAGTCAGAACGACGTCCGTAAGTAGCTCCATTATTTTCTTTTCCCTTGTTTTCAAATGTCATGCTTTCCCCTTTTCCGTTTACACGTTTAATATCGCCACGACGGGTCTGATATCCAGCTGCATCCAAACACATTCTTCCAATCAAAGCCTGCACATAGGTTTTAGAAAAATAATTTTTATTGGCAGCAGCAATGCCGGGAATGGAACCGATGGTGTACATCAAAGGTTCCACTTTCTGCAAATCTTCAATACATACATCATAAATAGAATCACGGGAAACCAAACCTTTAGGCACAACACCATAAACACCTACGTATGGTACGTCCCCGAAGTTCTTGCACAGTTCACGATAAGCCGTAGCACGCATAGCTATCGCCTCACCATACATTTGCCCCATCTCTGATTGTCCACCATTGATGATCGATTCAAAATTCGATGCGTTTTCCATGGATGTTATCACCGCATTGGCTTTGCTCACAACCGAATACAAGCTAGCATAAATATCATTCTCCTTCAAATATGAAGTCAATCCATAGCTACCTGCATAAGTACCGTTTTGATAAAGACATTCCGGATAGTGACGTCCCAGCTGGTTAGAGAAAGACTCCGGGTGACGTTCTATATCAGACCCGGCAATATCAGCAGCATAAAACAATCCATCGCCAAAAACCTTATTCTGCGCACAATCCCTCCACTGTTCATAAGCACCGTCTAATGCCGCACGTGCTGTTGTCGGATTAGAAAAGACAAAATCCGAATCTACAATAGAAGGAGAGCCAACCTCCAAATAATCACTACATGCTGTAGTCAAAAACATTCCAGCAAAGAAAAGTGTTGAATATACTATTTTTTTCATACGATTCATCTCCATTAATTAGAAAGTTAAATTAACACCAAAGGTATAAGTTCTAGCCTTAGGATAAGACTGGTAATCAAAATAAGGTGTAGGGAAGCCATCCTTACCATCAGTCTTCGTGTTGACATCCGGATCTATACCAGAGTATCCGTCAATACAGAACAAGTTGCTTCCTGTAAAATACACACGTGCATTCTGCAATCCAATCTTATTCATCCAATTTTTCGGGAAAGTATAACCTACTGTCAATGTATTCAGACGCAAATAAGACGCATCTTCAATAAACTTAGAACTTACGATTCCATATTCAGAGAAGAAGGAACAGTAGTTTGTATTCGCATTAAGAGTCGCCAAAGCTGTAGGATCTTTCACCAGCATCAAGTCACCGTTTGCATCAACATCATAATATTTGAAAGTTTCAGAAACAAACTTCAAACGGTTCTGACCAGCGGAATTATCTTTATTTCCCATCAATGAGTGCATTGCATTGGCATTGTACACATCGCCACCAATCTGATAAGTAAAGCCTACAGAAAAATCGATTGCCTTCCAATTTCCGTTAATTGTAAAACCACCTGTATGCTGTGGCATAGCCTTACCGATAATCGTTTTGTCATCCTCGTCCACAACACCATCACCTGTTGTATCTGCAAATTTAGGCATACCCGGTATAGCAGTTTGTCCATCCGCTGCCAATCCTTTAACTCCATCCGGATAATTCACAATACCTTGAATATCAGGAACACCCGGTTTCAATGTGTATTTACCATCTGCATAAGTAAAATCATCAATCGTATAATATCCTTCTGATTTAAAACCTTGTATCGTACCTACAGGCTGACCTTCACGGATAATATAATCATAAGCAGGCTTAGCCATAGATGAACCCCAATCATTCATAGCTCTCGTATCCGCCAAGACTCCGTCCATCAGTTCATCAATATTATTCTTGTTATAATTATAAGTCAAGTTTACACCTAAATTAAAATCTTTACCACGAACAATGTCAAAGCCTAAAGCCAATTCAATTCCCTTATTTGAAGTTTTACCTACATTCTGGAACTGATAGCTATAACCGGATGCTGCGTCGATAGGCACTTTCATTAAGATATTCTTTGTCGTATTCCAATAATAATCCAAGCTACCGCGAACCCAGTTATTAAAGAAACCAAAATCAACACCTAAGTTACGACTGATAGTAGTTTCCCATTTCAAGTCAGGATTTCCCTTCATGTCACCCGGTACATAAGTGGTTACTTTTTCACCATCCACTGTTATCTGTTTGGTCTTCCAGGTCTCTCTCCATAAAGAAGCATCAATATTATCCGAGCCAGAAGTACCATACGATACACGAAGTTTCAGATTATCCAACCAGTCTCTTGTGTTTTCCATGAAAGCTTCATCTGAAATTCTCCACGCTGCCGCTGCTGCCGGGAAATATCCCCACTGATGACTAGGTGCAAATTTAGAAGAACCATCGGCACGGAATGTAGCAGTCAAAAGATACTTGCCTTTATAAGAATAATTAGCACGGCCAAACCATGACAAAGTATGGTTAGGAGTACCTATCTCACCTTTAAAATAATCTTGTCCCAATGAAGGAGTAGTCATATTAATCATACCAAACGCATCATCCATAGTAAATCCTTTAGGATACCCTACACCATAGATTTCAGTATAATCCGATTTTGATGCCAAGACTTCATTACCAACCAAGAAAGACAAACTATGATCATCTCCAAGCCCCTGTACTTCGTAATTCAAAGTAGTTGCCCAACGCACACCGTAACCATCACTTTTCTTCAATTTAGCAGAACTATTATCTTTTTCTGTCTGTCCTGCATTCCATGTCTTTTCTTGGTTCCAATTACGATTTAACGATAGCTCCGTCTTTGCCGTCAAACCTTTAATAACATTCCAAGTTAAAGCACCTTTTGCACGGATACGGTACATGTTTTTTATATAATCTACAGTATTCAAGTAATACAAAGGATTACTAGTTTCTTCCATATTTGTATCACCTTGACCAAATCCAGCAGTAAAAGAAGCATCACCCAAAGGATTATCCACAGGACGATAAGTGTAAGCAGAGGTTGCATTACCAAAACCAGATCCATTTACTTCTATTTCACTATAACGCAAGTCAAAATCCGCAGTTAACTTTTTATTAATCTTTTGCGTCAATTTGAAATTCGCATTCCAACGCTGGAAACCAGACTTCACACGGATACCTTCATCATCCATATAGTTCACTGATGAATAAAACTTAGTTTTATCTGTACCACCAGATAAAGATACATCATGATTCCAAGATGACGCAGTCTGCATCAAATCATTTATATAATTATGAGTGGTCATATTTTTATATTCATTCAAATGATTTCCGTACTTGGATCCTAATCCAAAATATCTGGCAACTCCATCACCATAAGAATCTCCCAGACTCTTCATATATGCCCATGTATTATACACATAGTCATAAGGATCCATAGTCTCCAATAATTTCGGATTCTCCTTCATCTGATAATACATATTATACTTGACAGAGACCCGGCCATCCTTGCCGCCCTTTGTAGTAACCAATATTACACCGTTAGCACCACGAGCACCATAAATAGCCGTAGAAGCAGCATCCTTTAACACATCAATACTTTCGATATTGTCAGCAGGAATATCATCAATGCCACTAACTTGAACACCATCTACAATAAACAAGGGATCATTAGACTGAGTGATAGAACCACCTCCACGAATGCGGATAGACATACCTGCACCCGGACGACCGTCTTGTGAAGTCACACTCACACCAGGCAATTGTCCTTGTAAAGCCTGTGCAACATTGGCAACCGGATTAGCCGCTAATTTTTCACCGGTAACAGAAGCGACAGATCCTGTCAAATCACGTCTTTTTACTGTACCATAACCAATAACAACGACTTCATCCAAAGTCTTGTTATCTTCTTCCAATACAATAACCAAGTCTTTTCCGGTTTTCACCTCTTTAGTAAGATACCCGATATAGGAAACCACCAAAGTAGCGTTACTCGGAACATCCGGAATTGAAAACTTACCATCGAAATCTGTGATTGTACCATTGGTTGTTCCTTTTACCAGTACATTCACACCAATCATAGGTTCGCCTGTTTTGTCTTTCACCAAACCTGTTGCGGTTTGGGCAAAAGCAACCAAACAAAGCATACTCAAAAAGAGAGTTGAGACAGCTTTTCTAGCTAATTCTTTTAGATTCATAAGATGTGTTTTTATAGTTATTAAAATGTTTTTTTAAGGTTTTGACCTTAGTTTCACCGTTGCAAAATTAAGAATATAACATTACCTTCATGTGTAGTTTTTATCTTTTTATGTGGATTTATTAGGCATTTTTCACGACTTCCAATTATTCAACACAACAAAAAGAGGAGACCTCCACCAACGTAGAAGTCTCCTCTTCAAGCAATTATAAATTCAATCTAGTCTATTGGGTTCCAATTACTTTGAGTACTAAAAATAGCATCGACCGTCACCGCCTCCGCTTCTTTCTTTGTCAGCTGTTTGCTCCACGCTACCCTTTCTGAAACATCTGCGCCCTCACCGGTATTTTTATATTCCATATAACGGGCTGTTTCTTCATTGGACTGCTTGCCCCAATTGTGCCATCCGGCAGGAACAATATGCTTGCCCAACTCACATTCTATAAATAAGGTATAAGCGTATGGACGCCAAGGACGACCTAAATACACTTTATCCACTCCCGGTTCTGCCGTCAGCTTACAGTGTTTGAAAACATATCCATATTTAGCCTCTTTCGGAGTGGAAGCAGCCGTTACATACGAATTGCGTTTGCTGTGGATCATACAATTTTCAAACAAAGCGGTGGAAGGACCGAAAATAAAGTCTGTAGTACCATCGATATAACAATCCTTAAAATAAAGGCGGGTAAATTTAGCACCAGTATAAATAGTATCCTGATTACCCAAAATACGGCAATTGATAAATTTCAAACGGTCACCTTCCGTATGCAGAGCCACCGCCTGTCCCAACTGAGCCGCATTATTCTCAATAGTCAGATTCTTAAAAGTGATGTCACTGCCCTCCACTTTCACCGTATAAGTGCGGAAAGTACCCATTTTATTTATATTCGCATGATCATCATAAGTTATAATCGTCTTATCACGATCTTCACCTATGATATCTATATTTTCCACCCAGGAAGGAACAATCACTTTCTCCTTGTACACTCCGTTCTTCACATAGATCGTAACAGTATAATCCATGAAAGCCCGAGCACTCTCCACAGCCTCCTGCAAAGTACGGAAATCCCCCGTTCCATCGCGTGAAACAACAAGGGTATCCCGGCGTTCCTGAGCCCATGTTCCGCTAACAGCGACTAACAACAGCAATAATCCTAAAACTTTTCTCATCATCTCACCTCCTGTTATTTACATGCGGTTCCACAACTGCTTTTCTGAAACAAACGCTCCCATTCCAGACTGGCCATAATGAACGGGCCTACCGCCTTCGCGTCATTAGAACGTATTTTTTCAGTTATATAATAATTATAATCTCCGGTACGATACACCGGCTTGCCTCCCAAACCGGCAACGGCACACCCTTTAGTGATAGAAACCACACCTTTATTGTCCACTTCTATGAATTGGGTCAGAAGCCCTTCATACCCTTTCTTGGCCACTTCCATGTACGAAGGACAGATATACCCCTTACGCAACGCCTTCAACAGGGTGTATACAAACATGGTAGAACAAGAGGATTCCAGATAATTCCCTTCATCCCCGCTTCTGTCAATCACCTGATACCAGACTCCTGTTGCAGGATCCTGGGTACGTTTAATCTGGGCAGCCAGTTTATTCAATATTTCGATAACCGACTCACGTCCGGCTTCGTGTTCCGGTATAAAGTCGAGCACATCCACACAAGCCATCGCGTACCATCCCATGGCACGTCCCCAGCAATGCTGTGACCATCCGGTAGTCTTGTCCGCCCACTTTTCACGCTTACTCACATCACATGCATGACGGTATAAATCAGTCTTCGGATCATAATTATGGCGGGCCACTGTGACGAACTGATTGATAATATCAGCATAATCATTCACACGGTTGTTACGGTAAGCATACTCCGCATAGAACGGTTGTCCCATATAAAGCCCGTCCAGCCACATCTGGTTCTCATAAATCTTCTTGTGCCAGAAACCGCCATCGGCGTTACGGGGATGCGTATCCAACTGACTGCGCAATAAATCCAATGCTTTTTTGTATTTCTCGTCCTTAGTCTGCTCGTAAATACGGAAAAGCATCTTGCCGGAATTCAAACGGTCAATGTTATATTCCTCCAGTTTATAAGTTTCGATAGAACCATCCTGGTGAATCATCGTATCGGCATAAGCCACCGCATAATCAAAAAATTTCTTATCACCGTATGCATCATATACATCCAGCATAGCTTGAAGTTCCAAGCCATGACAGTAATCCCACTTCAGACGGGTCTGAAAATCCAACTGCCAGGATTCGGGACAACGTACCATTTCTGATTCCGCCATACGTACAGACCAAGGCTTATTACCACAAACCTGCTGAGCCATACCCATCAAGGGTGCAGCCACAAACAAACCGGACACAATAATTTTACAAATAGAATTCTTTTTCATGAAGACGTTTATTTTTAGTATTAGACCTATTTCATTCAGGAAACAAAAGTAGCATTTTCCTTGAAAAACGGTGTGCACTTTTCAACCTACTAAGTGTATTATTTGGTATTCGTGTGCGGGAACAGTTATTTTTGTGCACGATAACGATAAAAATCGTTCAAAAATTGCCTTTTTACTAATTATTATGCCTTTCAGGTTTGATAAGTTGAGAAAAGGTTTTATTTTTGGGGCAGTTTTTAATTTATACTATTGTAGAAAACACAGTCATTTACTATTAATTCACAAGAGAATGGAACAAGTTTTTAGTTATATCATCGGTTTAGGAGCAGCGGTGATGATGCCTATAATTTTTACAATCTTAGGCGTTTGTATCGGGATCAAATTCAGCAAGGCATTAAAAAGCGGTCTGCTGGTAGGGGTTGGTTTCGTTGGTTTATCAGTAGTCACTGCACTTCTGACCAGCAGTTTGGGTCCGGCCTTAAGCAAGGTGGTCGAAATATATGGCCTGCAACTGAAAGTTTTTGATATGGGATGGCCTGCTGCGGCAGCCGTGGCCTATAACACTTCTGTGGGTGCATTCATCATTCCGGTATGTCTGGCTGTCAATATCTTAATGTTATTGACAAAAACCACCCGTACGGTTAACATTGATTTATGGAACTATTGGCATTTCGCTTTCATCGGAGCCGTAGTTTATTTTGCGACAGATAATATCTGGTGGGGCTTCTTTGCGGCCGTTATCTGTTATATCATCACATTAATTCTGGCAGATTACACAGCAGACAAATTCCAAGGTTTCTATGATAAAATGGAAGGGATTTCCATTCCGCAGCCTTTTTGTGCGGGCTTCGTACCATTTGCTCTCATTATAAATAAGGTACTGGACAAAATTCCCGGATTTGAAAAGCTGAACATTGACGCAGAAGGTATGAAGAAGAAATTCGGTTTGTTAGGCGAACCCCTTTTCTTAGGTATTCTGGTAGGATGTGGCATCGGTGCATTATCTTGCAAGAACGGGCAAGAAATAATAGACAAGATTCCTTATATTCTAGGTTTAGGTATCAAGATGGGAGCGGTAATGGAGCTGATCCCCCGTATTACCAGCCTGTTCATCGAAGGGTTGAAGCCCATTTCGGACGCTACCCGTGAACTGATTGCCAAAAAGTTCAAAGGCGCCGTAGGTTTGAATATCGGAATGAGTCCCGCCTTGGTGATCGGACATCCGGCTACCTTAGTTGTATCTTTGTTGTTAATCCCTGTAACCATCTTATTGGCAGTGGTGCTTCCGGGCAATGAGTTCCTGCCATTGGCTTCATTAGCAGGTATGTTCTATGTATTTCCATTGGTATTACCTATCACCAAAGGAAATGTGGTAAAGACCTTCATCATTGGTTTTGTAGTGCTGGCCATCGGTCTGTATTTTGTAACCGACCTGGCACCCTACTTTACCCAAGCAGCTCACGATGTATATACCAAGACACAAGATGCCGCCGTAAACATCCCGTCAGGTTTTGAAGGCGGTGCGCTGGATTTCGCTTCAAGTCCTTTCTCATGGGCTATCTTCCATTTGACTTATTCATTCAAATGGATCGGTTCCGGAATTTTGGTACTGATTACACTTTTCTTAATGGTGCTGAACCGTCGTTCCATCATTAAATACCAGAGAACAATGAAAAATTAAAATTTAAAGATAATCATTATGAAAAAATTAGCGATTGCAATGATGCTGAGTGTTTCTGCCCTGGCAGCTTCAGCTCAAGTGAATTACAAAGTACAGACCGCTTGCCATCCGCAAGATGTAAAACACTATGACACAGAACGTCTGCGTAGTTCTTTTATGATGGAAAAGGTGATGGCACCGGATGAAATCAATGTTACATACACCCTTTACGACCGTCTTATCTACGGAGGAGCCATGCCGGTGAACAAAGTGCTGAAACTGGAGACTTTCCGCGAACTGGGTCCGGAAATCACTTACTTCCTTGAACGCCGCGAACTAGGTGTTATCAATGTAGGTGGTGATGGCGTGGTTACGGTAGACGGTAAGGAATATCCTATGAAATATAAGGAAGCACTCTATGTAGGTTGCGGCAATAAAGAAGTGACTTTCAAGAGCAATGACGCTGCCAAACCGGCCAAATTCTATATCAATTCGGCACCGGCTTACAAACCATACGTTACCCAGTTGATCACTACCGACGCCAAGCTTCAAAAAGCAAATTCCAAACAATATGCTTTGGCTATTTCGGATCATTATGGAAAGATGGAAGACAGCAACGACCGTATTGTAAACCAGTTAATTGTAAAAGATGTACTGGAAAGAGTGAAAAACGGTGGTACCAACCAATTGCAGATGGGACTTACCGAACTGGCTCCGGGTTCTGTATGGAACACCATGCCGGCCCATACACATACCCGCCGTATGGAAGCTTACTTCTATTTCAACCTGCCCGAAGGAAATGCCATTTGCCACCTGATGGGCGAACCGCAAGAAGAGCGTCTGGTATGGTTGCACAATGAACAAGCCATCACTTCTCCCGAATGGTCTATCCATGCCGCCGCAGGTACCAGCAACTATACCTTTATCTGGGGTATGGGAGGTGAGAACCTGAAATACAGTGACAAGGATGAAATAAAATACACGGATATGAAATAAGCAAAATGGTGCACACCATTGCTCATTAACTCTTATCATTCTGAATGTTGCAAGAAATCACCTTGTTTTCAGGCTTTTTGCAACATTCGGAATGATTTTTTTAGAAATCCCACCATTGATACCGATTTATACAGGCTTTCCGCCAATTTTTACATTGTGAATAGGTACAGAATGGTTATTTTTACGTCTCATAAGAAAAACATAATTAAATCTATTATCATGAGTACATTTCAAAAAGTAGGTGAAAAGATGACAAGCTTCAGATGGATCATTTGTGGTTTGCTATTCTTTGCCACTACAGTCAATTATCTCGACCGTCAGGTGCTTTCATTAACTTGGAAAGATTTCATTGCTCCGGAATTTCACTGGACGGATTCAAATTACGGAGATATCACAGCCATTTTCTCAATAGTATATGCCATAGCCAACCTGTTTGCCGGCCGTTTCATCGACTGGATGGGTACTAAGAAAGGTTATCTTTGGGCTATTGCCGTATGGTCTGCCGGAGCTTGCCTTCATGCATTATGTGGCTGGGCTACCGAAGAGACATTAGGCATTCATAATGCAGAAGAAATGATTTCGGCAACAGGTGCCGTCGCTTCAACCATCGCCATTACCAGTGTGTACTATTTCATTGCCGCCCGAATTGTATTGGGAGTAGGTGAAGCAGGAAACTTCCCTGCTGCCATCAAAGTTACCGCCGAATACTTTCCCAAGAAAGACCGTGCATTCTCCACTTCCATTTTCAATGCGGGTTCTACTGTAGGCGCCTTGGCCGCTCCAATCACGATTCCTCCTTTGGCACGTTATTTCCAAAGCATCGGTGTAGGTAACGGATGGGAAATGGCTTTCATCGTTATCGGTGGTTTAGGCTTCATTTGGATGGGACTTTGGATGTTCCTCTACAAGAAACCAAATGCCAACCCTCGCGTGAATGCTGCCGAATTGGAGTATATCGAACAAGACAACAACAATCCTGAAGAATCCGCAGAACAGCAAGCTGCCGCCAATGACTTTGACAACAAGAAGATTTCATTCTTGAGATGTTTCAAATTTCCCCAGACATGGGCCGTATTTGTCGGCAAATTCATGACCGATGGGGTATGGTGGTTCTTCCTGTTCTGGACTCCGGCATATATTTCGGATGTATATGGCTTCGCCTCAGATACAACGACTGCACAAATGTTGATTTTCGTGTTATATGCTATCACCATGCTGTCTATTTACGGTGGTAAGCTGCCTACGATCATCATTAACAAAACAGGTAAGAATCCGTATGCAGCCCGTATGCAAGCCATGTTTATCTTTGCCTTGTTCCCATTACTGGCGTTGTTTGCCCAGCCGTTAGGCAATTATTCCTATTGGTATCCTATCATTATTATCGGTATTGCAGGTGCGGCACACCAGTCATGGTCTGCCAATATTTACTCTGTAGTAGGAGATATGTTCCCCAAAAGCACCATCGCCACTATCGTAGGTATCGGTGGTATGGCAGGCGGTATCGGTTCTTTCTGCATCAATATGGGCTCCGGCAGACTGTTCGACTATGCAGCAGAAACGAATATGACCTTTATGGGATTTGAAGGGAAACCTGCCGGCTACTTCATCATATTCTGTGTATGTGCCGTAGCTTATCTGATCGGCTGGATTATCATGAAAGCATTGGTTCCCAAATATAAACCGGTAGATGCATAAGCATCATTAAAAAGATTCACCACAGATTACACATACGGGTATTCTGTGGTGAATTGTTTAGTTTTAGTGTTGCAGGCAAGATTGTGTAACCAACGGTACGAACCGATTATTTATCTATCTACATAATATAGGTTCTATCCAATAATTTCTCTGCCCAAGTGTGTTCCGACACTATCCACTGGGCATCTTTTTCTGTATGCGGCTGCTGAAACATAGCATCTAATAATCCTTGATATTGGTGAAGAAGATCTACAGCGTCCATTTGCTTATTCTCTCTGAGCAACAATAGAATCTTCATTTTACAGATATTCAAATTGGTAACTTTGGAAATTTCATCCGCCTTATTCAAATAAGACTCACATTCCTTGTTCGCTTCCGGTGTGTTCGAGAGTTTCATAATACTACGAGCCACCATCAAGTAATCATCCGAGCAAGCCATGCCATTATCTATATTCTTCATAGCCAACCGTCTCGACTCCTTATAGTTTTTATTATAGTCTTGCATTGCAGCTTCATAACTCACCACACCCGATATTTTCTTCAAATAATTCCGGTCCTCATCCAATACCGGCGCAGTTCCCATTCTGTCCAACCTCTTGGACAAAGAACCATACGCCCCATACTTTGACAAAGCCTCCACATCTTTTTGAGTCCCGTAAAAGGTCTCTATTTTTGTCAATGCGGAAACTAATGCTTCCCGGTTTTTACCCATCAGACTCATAAAACTTATAGCGACTTTATCTGCTTCCTTTTCTTGTTTTTCTGTATAATCCAGCCCCATGCGGTTCATTATATGATCATTCACCAATGCCTGTACAATATCATTCGTAATAAATATCAATCCGGGTTCATAATAATCATAGCGTTCATACAAATATTCTTCCGTTGCGGCTACCACTCCATCCATTACGGCACCCCAAAACTCAGCTCGTTTGGCACGGGCTATATTCTTGTTCACTGTGATAATGGCATGATCTAACACATAATGTGCTACTTCACGGGAAAGCATGGCATACAATTCCTCTTCCGTATCCAGCGTTGTCAACATACCGGTCGAAACCAGCAAGCAATTATTAGCCAGCATCAGCATATCAGGCGTTGGAGACTTCAAGATACGAATTTGTGGTATCCCCTCCCGGTTTACAGCCATCTGATCGGGGACAATAGACAATAACAGACACTGTAGATAATCCTCTACTGCCGCATCCTCATAAAATAGGTTAGACTGCTCCAATTCTTTCAAATAATCATTCGCTTCCTGTGCCTGATCTTTACGCATCGCTTCCTGATACCCTTTCTTCTCATAATAAGAAATCAAGTCATTGGAAAGTTGCCTGCTTTGCCAGAACGAATTTTTATCATCCGGTTGAAAAGCAACGATATTAAGCATATTCATCGGTAATCCTAATTGCATGCCATCGGCTACCAATACAGCCTGTGTCCGGGACATTCCCTGTTCGGGAGCTTTCTTCAACTTAACAACTTGTTGCAAAACAAACGGAGTTCCTTTTTTAATATTTTGGTATTCTGTTTTAAAAACACCTTTGATATTTACTATAGGACTCAATTGCTTACTTTGCGAAAACATAATTCCGCATCCAATGCATAAAAATGTAAGAAAAAGAATGAATCGTTTCATAGTGCCTTATTTTTTTATATTACAAAAATAAGGAGGGAAAAAGATACGTTAAAAGGAAAAGCCCTATATCTGAATAGGGATTTTCCTAATTAATGGTTTCCAACAGACGATGATAGATAGGATTATGATTCAATAACTCAGGTACTCCGGTGATGAAAAGCTGTTTGCGGGCACGGGTCAAGGCCACATTCAGCTTACGGTCAATCTGCACACCGTCCTCTTCTGTCAGATTGGGAAGAAACCTTAATTGATAGAGGTGATTCACACAAAAAGAGTAAATAATGACATCTCGTTCACTACCCTGATACCGTTCCACCGTATCAATGGAAATCTCGTTCAGAACCGGAATACCCAATGTCTGAAGTTCCTTACGTATCAAAGCTATCTGACTTCGATAAGGAGTAATAACTCCCAATGTACGGTTCGGATTGAAAGTCTCTTTATAAAGAAGATATACCTCCCTGACCAGATCGGTGACAATCCTCGCCTCATGCCTGTTTGTCTTTCCAGAGATACTTTCCAAATCCTGCTCCGAAGGAATAAACCGTACCGGAGTTTCTATGTGCTCCAACTGATGAGGTAATCCCAAAGCCTCCAATTTTCCGGCATAAAATGCTTTATTCGGGAAAAAAGCTACTCCCGGATGCATACGTCCCTGACGGCAAAGCATATCTACCGCTTGAGGAGATTTTTCTTTCAGCTGGAAACGATAAAGCCGCTCAAACAGAGAATCTTTTAAATTAAAAAGTCCGGCTTCCCTAAGTCCCTCATCATGCACTTCAGACTGTCCGCTGTTCTGCAAAATGACGGCAGGTAACTGTTTATGATCACCTATCAGGATAAATTTACCCACTGCATTTCTTTCATCAGCAAACCTGGCACACAAAATACCCAATAATTGAGGTTCCAATATCTGGGTAGCCTCATCCACTATGGCTACATCAAAACGCTTCAATTTAAACAGTTCGGCTTTCGCTGCAATAGAAGCCACGGTTCCGACATACACCCTGCAATCTGTCATACGGATATTCACCTCCCGCCTGCTGTTACATTCCGCCAATATATTCTCCAACAGATGCCCTCTAAAACGTACATCACAGGAAAGTTCGCTTCCCACCCGTATATAATCTATATCGGGAGTGATAGAGGACAGTGACTGACAAATTTCATCAACAGCCCGGTTGGTATAAGCCAGTAACAATATCTGCATAGATGATGCTGCATAGAAATGTTCCACCATTCTACGCAACGCTCTTGAAGTCTTTCCTGTTCCGGGAGGTCCCACCAGAAGAAAATAATCACGGGCCGCCTCAGCTTTCAACGCCACCCTCTCAAAATCATCATCGGTCAGCGCTATAGCTTCATCAAAAGATGAATCAAAGCGGGGAGGCCGTTGTCCCAACAATAATTCCCGTCTTTCCGCATTCGCATCCAGAAAAGCGGAGAGTCCCAAATACATACTGCGAAATGTAGTATCCATCGTATCATGTTCTACAGCATAACGGCTTTCCGGAGGAAAAACAGAAGCATTACGTTGAGTGGCACGTAGACGGATACGCAATTCTGTATCTGTAATCTGCTCAATGTTACCCTTAAAAACCATTTTATTGGTCACATTATCCAAGTCATTATTACGCTCATACAACACAACCACATCTCCTGTACGGAAATTGGGAAGGAACATTTCATCATATTGCGGAATAGACAAAAGTATATAAGCCTTATGAGCCTGTGATGCCCTATTTTCCATTATCTGCAAATCATATAATATCTCCCCCGCCTCACGTTTCTCATCCAGTGTACTCAGCCAAAGAGCTGAAGCCCCTGCACGTCCTTCATAATCCACATCTCCCGATTTGGAGGTATAAAGTTCTTTTGTAATGAAATTATAAAGCGTATAAAAATAGGCCTGCTCCAAAGGTTCCAACGCCGACAGTTTCTCCCGAAAACGCGAGATAGAAGGTTTCAAATACTGTTCCCAGAATCTGCCGCGCAGTTTTCTTTCATTCATCACCTCCGGATTGATTTGTGCCAACAAGTTGCGTGTAAAATCAGGATGATTATGGAATTGTACCCCATACTCAGCAGCAACAATACGGTTACGCAAGTTGATCACCCGCCTTACCTGAGCCCACGATGCCCTGGCCGGATACAATAAAGGATAACGGGTATAAAGCAAATAGGGATGCATACGTCGCCGGTCCTGTCCCATGCTGTATTCCAACACTGCCATATATAGCAGCATCTGAACCTTATTATTTTCCTTGGGTTCCACTTTTCCCGGCATGGAGAATTCATCCGCTTTTCCCGATTTCATTTCGATGAAGCTGCTCATATCCCGCTGCATATAGTCCAAACGTCCCTGAATGCCCAATGCTTCACAAATATAAGACGGTTCCAGCACAGCGTCCTTTTTATCCAAATTATAGCCCGGTTCCAGAAAAGTATGTTGTACCATATCCCGTATATGCTCAAAATGCATCCGGCAATCCTTGGCAAACTCTTTCTCTTTGGACGGGTCACGAAGTTCGGCACAAGCAGCCAGTTCGATGGGATACTGCCGGAATGCCTTCTTCATACAGTCTATATAGTCCGGCTCCTCCTCCCCTGCATGTATCCATTCATCCAGAAAAAGATTGGCTATATTTCCCAGCAACAAAGGCCGGGCATTATCAATCGGCACCAGCCGGCTCAAAAAATAGTTTGCCGGATGGCTGCCATAATCCTTGTAACATTCCGCCAGTGTGCTGATATCTATCAAATAATCCGGTTCCAATACAATAAAAGAAGGGGTATAAATTCCTTCCCTATCTACAGAAACATCCAGCAGATTAAGCTGGGCATACCGCCACAGTTCCTTTATGGTTTCTTCAAATTCATGATTTATACCGGGTTTATTATAAACCACCCGTATAGGTTCATCAGCTATTACATCTACAGGATGTACATACAAATAGGTATCATCGGCATAATCAAAGCATACACGGATGCGGCGGATGTATTCCATCTTTTCTCTTTTCCCTGAAGATGCTATTTCCTGCTTGGGAAGAACCGAGAACAGCTTCAATGGAATATCTTGTGCAAACATCTTCCTATATGCGTATGCCACTGCACGCAAATCACGGAGGAACTCTTCTTTTACAGGAGACTTACGATGGTTCAAAATATCATTGGAAGTCAGGCGAAAAGTATGTAACTGATTCTGCTCTTTCAGATCCAGCCCATATTGAGTGGCTACATAATTAATACGGGCGGCCAAATCAGTGGTCTGCAAACTATTTCCCTGCATCCGTTCACGCACCACACGCTCCAATGATTCACGCAATTGTCTGTAACGGCGTCCCAATGACTGGTTTTCATCTATATAAAGCCTGTATAACTCTTCGTAATACTCTTCTATCTCTTCATTCATGCCGTAAAGATACACAATTTATTATTTATAGAACAGCGGCATGAAGAATAGGATGGTTAAGACTGAATAAGACATTGGGACGGTATTCCTCAAAAAACGCTATTGATTTACCATAGGAAGTTCCAGCCATCCGGTAGAAATATAGTTCTTGCTTGAATCTACCGCAATTAATACCTGGTCATTATCCCGGTTATAACTGCCGTCATAAGTAAAAGGAGTAATTTTACTGTCAAACTCTCCTATAAAAGAAAGTCTTCCATCCTTAGGACTATACCACCATACTTTCTTTTTTGCACCACTGATTTTAGTCAAGTCAACAGACATCGGGTTTCCGGAGTAATTATATACTAACAAATAATCCTTTCCGCGAGTCGCAATGGCTCTGTCATAACGATTCCCATTCGTTCCGGCAATGACACTTTGATCCGGTACACGGTCAAAATAGGGGAAGGTCAACATCAGATTCTTCAAATATTTCATCTGATTGAAGCCGGGATCCTGCATCGCCTTATACCAAGGTTTCTCTATTCCATCAGCTCCATACCCACCGGGTGTACCCGGTTTCAAGAACTGCATGATATTATTATGTCCGTATGTATGTCCGCAAGAACCCGCAAAAACAGACCAATATCCATAGCGTCTCACATCACAGTCACGCCAGCGTGGCTGGGCAGGATCATGCAATCCCTGAGGAATACCTTCATAGCTGGGTTCTGCATCCAGCACAGGCTTCAGTGGAGTCATGGACAAAGCATCTTCTACATAACGCCAATTGTCTTCCTCCAATCCCGTAACAGAAGTATCACCATCTCCTTTTTTCTGGCCATAACGTCTGTGTCCACTTTGGAACATATTCATATCCATCCACTCCTTATTATTCAGATGGGTAGCGCTGGATGTACGGCCAAACGGATGAAAGGTCATTATATGATTCTTGTCCACAGCAAGAATACTATTCGCCAACGCCTCCCAAATCTCAGTATTCCGGTCAGCATAAGTATCTCCACCGATTACCCAAATGATATTAGGAGCATCTTTATATCGTTCACCTAAAAATCGGCCATACGCTTTGGCCTCTTCAACATTCATCTTTCCGGAACGCACAAGACCTCCCCAGATACATACCATCGCTATGTAAATACCGTTCTGCTCCGCTTTCTGAATAATATAATCCATGTGGTCCCAATACCCATAAACTCCTTTTCTGTCTATATTCTTAAAATTGAAACCATCTATCATGGAATACTGACCATAAAAATTCATGGCAGGCACTCCATTGATAGTCTGTACTTGTACCACATTGAAACCTGCACGGCGGCAATGCTCCAAATAATAGCCGGCCTCATCCCTATTCAACTTCTCGGGCAATAACCACCCTGTATCTCCCAACCAGAAAAAAGGAGTTCCATCCGCATTCATCAGATAACGGTTCTCACTACTTACTTTTAATTGGCCGTGACTCCAAGGCTTATAAACCGGCGACTTGCTCTGTGCTACTGCCGAAAGCAACCCTCCTTCCACCATCAGAAGAAGGAATAATAATACTAGATTCTTGTTTTTCATTTGTGCATTCATCTTATAAATTTCAAAAGCCCAAAGTAACTTATTCAAGCAGACAATTCTGGGTAATAACTAGTCTTTTTGAGGGAATCTTTTAGCTTCCTCCGCTTTCAAGTTCAACAAAACTGATTCGGGAACTTTTATGATAGTACCATGCTTATGTCCTTGCGGAATAGAAATCTGATCATCAATGGGAGTGAAATTCTTAAAATCCTTCGTCGATACGGCTCCAAACCGTCCTTCCCGATAAACATCAAAATAAATCAACCATTCATCACCTACTTTCACGGCACACGGACCTTCCGAGTAAGTCGGTGCAAATTTTACTGACGGATCAGCATAAGGCCCTTCTGCCGATGGTCCGGATACACAGAACAAATCACTGTAACCAGGCTTGCGATTGTCTTTTATAATTAATACGTAGTCGTTTTTATCACGCTTTACGATAAATCCGTCAATCGAATTAAATCCCGGATCATAAAACGCCTTTGCCGGAGTAAACGTCTGGAAATCCTTGGTCGTGGTATAATAGGCACGGTGACTTTTATTAGCTCCCAAACTATCGGCTGCCGTATATCTCTCTACCGGAATGGCAGAGGACCAGGCAACGATGAACTGTTCCTTTTCATCATCATAGAAAACTTCCGGTGCCCACACATTGTTAGTCAAAGAGTCTTTCATCACTTTGATTTCGCGTTGTTCGCTCCAATGAATCAAGTCTTTAGAACTGGCATAACCAAATCCTTGTTCTCCATTCCAACTGATTGTCCACACCAGATGGAAAGTTCCATCCGGACCTTGGGTCATGGACGGATCACGCATCATCGAATGGGGAGCGTATTTCTGTTCTTCGGTCTGTTTGGTGAAATAATTATAATAAGGAGTCTTATTTCCTATTTCCGGTTTCAGCCATGAACCTGCGATGCTATCCCAATGATAACCGTCATAGCTGTAAAGATAATGTAACCCGTCCAATGCCGGTTCACGATGAGAAGTGAAGATATAGACTTCCTTTTCGGGTTTTGTACAAGCTGTAAAAGCCAGTAAGGCAAATACGAAAGAAAAAAATAATTTCATAGCATGCTGTTTTATTTATTATGATTTCATTATTTGAAAAGACGGAGTTACAACGGATATGTACTCTATTTTTCCCTCCTAATTAAAGCACCCTTCTTTAAATGAAACGATTGCACAAAAATATCAGTTCATTGCACAAGATTAATTCATCATCCACCATTTTTGAATAACACAAACACAATATCATCTTTCACATTCATCAAAAAGCTCTACTTTTGTAGTAGGAAAATTCCATCAAAGCATCCGGATACCCTTATAATATGAAAAATAACAACCCTATTATGACACATTTAAACCCCATCGTTATTTGCAGTGCCATGTTGCCACTAACAACCCTTGCGCAACAACGCCCGAACATTATTTATATCATGACCGACCAACAAACCGCTACAGCCATGAGTTGCGCCGGAAATGCCGACCTACACACCCCACACATGGACAAACTGGCAGAACGGGGAGTACGTTTTGAAAACGCTTATTGTTCACTGCCTCTCAGCGGTCCGTCCCGGGCTTCCATGTTCACCGGCTATACCCCGACAGAAGTGGGACTGGAAGAAAACGAGACGCCCATGCCGGACGCCCTTCGCACCGAAACACTGGGAACATTACTCAGTACCGCCGGATATCAATGTGCCTATGCCGGCAAATGGCATGTCAACACCAATTCTTTACCAGACAAGATAGCTTTCGGATTCGAAAACCTGCATGGACATAATGATTTCGGACTGGCCGAAGCATGTGTTTCGTTTCTGCAACGCAAACCCGACAAGCCGTTCTTCCTGGTAGCCTCTTTTGATAACCCACATAACATTTGCGAATATGCCCGGCACCAGAACCCGCCATTTGCCAATTTCCAAGAACCGGCTTTGGAAAATTGCCCGGGATTACCGGTCAATTTCGCCATCAACCCTTATGACGCCGATGCACTGGCATTCGAAAAACAGCGCAACCACCGACTCTACCCTACGACTCATTACACTCCCGATAACTGGCGGCGTTATCGCAATGCTTATTATCGGCTGATAGAAACAGTAGATGCAGAAATAGGAAAAATAATGAAAGAGCTGGACAACCAGCAACTATGGGATAATACAGTAGTTATCTTTACCAGTGACCACGGAGACGGATGCGGCGCACATCAATGGAATCAAAAGACTGCATTATATGAAGAAGTGATCAACGTCCCGTTTATCGTATGTCTTCCTCAAGGCAAGAATGCCGGAAAAGTACTGCCTCAATTAATCAACAATGGTGTGGATTTCATGCCAAGCATCTGCGACTGGGCAGGAATCGACGTTCCTCAGGGAAGAAACGGTGTCAGCTTTCGTACCCTGGTGGAAAAAGGGAATGAACTGGAAGCACACAGACCGTATGTGGTGACAGAAACCAATTTTGCACAAACGGCAGGCACACTGGGATGGATGGTACGTACCGACCGATATAAATACGTACTGTACGACACAGGACGCAACCGCGAACAACTGTATGATATGGAGAATGACAGAGGAGAAATGCGTAATCTTGCCATTGAGGAAAAATACAAGGAAACAGTGAAAAGACATCGCCGCCTATTGAATGAATGGATGGAAAAACATCCCTCTAAGGCAACCCGTTTCAAAGCTAAATATATCCCGGAATAACCTCCACGGCAAAAGCGGAACTGATAAAAAAGCCCCATTTCATCGAATTCTTGCACAAATATAAAACAGCATAAAACAAAAATGATATAAAACTCTCCATTTTCAAACAAAACAAAAACAAGAGAGAAAGACGCTTTTGCAGACCTTACTTATATTTGCAGCACCAGAAAACAAGACTTTCAGCACGTTTATTAACTGTTAAATACTATATATCAATGAAAAAGACCTTTTACTTAGCGTTACTATGGAGCCTGTTCCTCCTTGGAGCAAACGCACAGGCCACTATCAAACTGACGGAGACCACGCTAATGCATGAAATGCGCGCCACTCCCTATCCGCTAGATAAAGCTGTAGTGGCAGACCGTGCCGTGTCTTTCCAATGGCCTCTTCGTGCGGACATGAATGTGCAAGAGAGCCCACTAGATGGATTCGAAGATAAAATAAAGAAAATAGACAAAGCCCAAATAGCTTATATGTTACGCTATTCGCAAGACGCGGATTTCAAGAAAGGAACCGTACAAGTACAGACACGCTGGCCGTTCTTCAACCCGGAAAAACCACTTGCAGCAGGTGTATGGTACTGGCAATTCGGATATCTCGAAAACGGACAAGTCCAATGGGGAAGCATCCAGCAACTCACCGTGGAAAACAATCCAGACAAGTTCTGCCCCCCTTCTTTAAAAACGGTTCTTGGCAATGTTCCCAAAACGCATCCGCGTGTATGGATAATGAAAGACGAATGGAAAGAGTTCATCAAACGCAGCCATTCCATACCAGAGCGCCAATGGTATCTGGAACGTGCCGAAACGACCCTTACCACTCCCATGAAGTCAGTAAAAGACATCAATACCAGTCAGGTGAAGAATCTGGACAACGAGATGAAAAGAAAATCCTATCTCACCCGCGAAAGCCGCCGCATCATCGACAAAGAAGAGGCGAACTCCGAAGTATTGATACGTGCCTATCTGCTTACACAAGACAAGAAATATGCCGATGAAGCCATTAAACGTGTTCTGACCATGGCAGATTGGAACAAAGATAAAAATGTAATGGGAGATTTCAATGATGCCACTTTGCTGTCTCTCTGCTCCATGGCCTACGACTCTTTCCATAATCTGCTGACTCCACAGCAAAAAAACATACTGCTGGATGCAATTAAGGAGAAAGGGGAGAAAATGTATCAGCATTACAACAATCATCTGGAAAATCATATCGCCGACAATCACGTATGGCAAATGACCCTGCGCATCCTTACCATGGCAGCATTCAGCGTATATGGAGAACTGCCCGAAGCCGACACATGGGTGGATTATTGCTACAATATATGGCTGGCACGCTTTCCGGGCCTGAACAAAGACGGCGGGTGGCACAATGGCGACTCTTATTTCACGGTAAACACCCGTACATTGATAGAAGTACCTTACTATTTCGGCAAGCTGACCGGATTCGACTATTTCTCAGACCCATGGTATGAAGGCAACATCATGTACACCATGTTTCAGCAACCTCCATTTTCCAAATCGGGAGGTAACGGCAGTTCCCACCAGAACGTGGGACGCCCCAACAGTATCCGCATCGGCTATCTCGACGCATTGGCACGCCTCACCGGCAATACCTATGCCGCCGATTTCGTACGCCGCACCCTGAAAGTAGAACCCGATTATATGAAAAAAGCATTACTGGCCAAACCCGGCGACCTGGCCTGGTTCCGCCTGCAATGCAACAAACCTCTGCCTGAAGGAGAAGGACTGACTGCACTGCCTCCCGGCTACGTATTCCCCGAAACAGGACTCGCATCTTTCCTCACCAATTGGGATAGAGTGGGAAGCAATGCCATGTGGAGTTTCCGTTCCAGCCCATACGGCTCTACTTCGCACGCCCTTGCCAATCAAAATGCATTCAACACCTTTTTCGGAGGCAAGCCACTATTCTATAGTAGCGGACACCACATTGAGTTCACCGATGCACACAGTATGTATTGCCATCGCGGAACACGTGGACATAACACCATTCTGGTGAACGGTATGGGACAACGCATCGGCACCGAAGGGTATGGATGGATTCCCCGTTACTACGTCAGCGACAAAATAGGTTATGTAGTGGGGGATGCTTCCAATGCTTACGGAAAAGTGATTTCTCCACTATGGCTGAAGCGCGGTGAACTGTCCGATGTGCATTATACACCGGAAAACGGCTGGGACGAGAATAAACTGAAGACTTTCCGCCGTCACATTGTCAATTTGGGAAAGACCGGCTACATTTTCATTTATGATGAACTGGAAGCCACCGAACCTGTAAACTGGAATTATCTGCTGCATACCACAGCCAACCCGATGACCGTAAACGAAGAGAAAGCGTATGTGCATATACAAGCCACCAACCGGGGAGGAGCATCGGACGCTTACCTTTTCTCTACCGGAGCCTTGAAAACGGAAACGACCGACCAGTTCTTTTATCCCGCAGTGAACTGGCTGCGTGCGGATGACAAAGGGGTATTCAAACCCTACGCCAACCACTGGCATTTCACCGCCACCTCGGAAAAAGCACAGGTCTATCGTTTCGCCACCATCATCAATACCCATGCCCTGAAGTACCCGGCCAAAGCACCGGAAATCCTTTCGGACGGACGCATCAAGGCAGGCGGATGGCTCATTAAAGTGAATATTTCAGCAGAGGGTGTGCCAATGTTCTTCATCCGTAACACGAAAAAAGAAGATCCCGTCAGTATCAGCTACAAAGGGGGAGCCACTCTCATCAACGAAAATGATTATGAAACGACACTGACCGATGTAGTACCTGATTTAGAAATCTAATAACGAAGAATATGAACATAAAACAATATCTGCTGATGGGAATACTGGCGATAAGCTGTCCGACCGCTTTCGCCACTCCACCCCAAGATGTCAAAAAGGCGCAACAGCAAAAAAACGAGACACAAGGTCAACGTCCTGTCCGGATACAAACTTCGGCACGTCCCGAACAGACCGCTGTGTACAAACCTGCCGGCAACAAGCAAGCAGCCACAGCCCAACAAGCAATCACAAAGGGCAAAAAGGGAAAAGAGAAAAAAGCAGTATCTGCTGCAAACTCCTCCCCCAAAGACGCCACAAAGAAGATAAGGAAAACACCCGAAGCAAATCGCTACATTGCAATCAAGAATAACCTCGCCTACCAAGGGGTAGCTGTGTCCAATCTGGCGGTAGAGGTACAGTGCAGCGAGCACCTATCAGTGGAACTTCCACTGATATGGAGTTTCTGGGATATGGAACAGGAACATGGTATCCGTACTTTCGCCCTACAACCCGAAGCACGTTGGTGGACAGGCAATGAAGTGGGACGGGGACATTTTTTCGGCGTCCATGCCCATGCGGCCTGGTTCAACGTGAAGTGGAATGACAACCGTTACCAAAGCAACAGCCGTCCGTTGCTGGGAGCCGGCATCAGTTATGGGTACAAACTGCCGTTTGGCGAACATTGGGGAGCGGAATTTTCATTGGGAGCCGGATATGCCAATATGAAATACGATACCTATTATAATATAGACAACGGAGCGAAAATAGACACGCGCATCCGCAACTATTGGGGTATCACACGTCTGGGATTGTCACTTGTTTACCGTTTTTAAAGCCTTGAAATTATGAAGAAGAATATACAACCATATTATACATCCCCGTTCAGGCAGTTGCTTTGCCTGTTGCTGCTGCCACTGGCACTGAGCGGTTGCTTGTTCGAAGAACCGGAAATGACCGCCAACGGCGAACTGGGGGTTGACCCCACCGAAGTAAGCGTCACGGCAGACATTACACTGGATATGAAGCTGACCGAACTGGAAACAGCCCGTCTTCGTGCCCGCGCCGCCACCGGAGGGGATGCCGCCTACCGCCACCGGTTCATTGTAGAAGCCTATATGGACGATATGGCAACTATCCGCCGGGTGGTGTACGAAGACATACGTCCCGACCGTACCCATCTCAGTGTACCCGTCAGCATGAAACTGCATGCGCGCAACTACCGCCTCGTGGTATGGGCCGACTATGTAAAAGCCGGCAGCGAGGCCGACTGGTTTTACAATACCGAAATCATGGACCCGCTTATCGCTACCGAACCTTATCAGGCAAATTCGGAATACAAAGATGCCTTCCACACTGTGCAAACACTGGATTTGAGCAAGTATCGTGACCAATGGAACGCCAAAGTTCCCGTCAAACTGGAACTCGTCCGTCCCGTGGCACGCTATGAACTCGTGGCGACAGACGCAGCAGCCTTTCTGAAGAGACATGCGGGAACAGAGGGCAATTTCACCGCCCGGGTGAAATACAGCCACTACCTGCCCGTAGGTTTTGACGCTCTGAGTGCAGTCCCCCGCCATTCACTGATGTATATGTCTTACAAGAAGACATTTGCCCTGCCTGCCGGAGGAACAAAGGATTTCACAGTAGGTGTGGACTATGTATTCATGGGAGATGAAAAAAAAGAGATTCCCATTGAAGTGGAGATAACCGATCCGCAAGGTGTTACCGTGGCACGTACCATACTATTGGTACCTTGCCAGAAAGGCAAGCAAACCACCGTGCGCGACAATTTCCTGACCGCCGATCCATCCACCGCCGATGAGGGAGTAGGCATAGACCCCGATTTTGACGACGAAATGGACATGGAAGTGGGAGTTATGTAAAACACCAGACAATCAATCAAATAAAATAGAAAACTTAATACTTAAATTTACAACATCATGAAAAAGAACTTTTTGTATTCAATGGTGGCATTATTCGTATGCTTGTTCACAGCATGCAGCCAAGAAGAAATTGTGTCCCAAGCCGGACAAAACGACAGCAAAGTGAGATTATCTGTAAAAGTACCGGCAGCCGGTCCCATTGCCCGTGCGGCACTCGATATAGAGGGATATACCATGCAGTGTATCATGGAACTGGTTAATACAAACGGAGAAGTCATTGCCGACAGCCGACAGGCAGTAACAGTAAGCAATGGTGCAGCCCACTTTGAGTTTGACAAACCAAGCGAAGAATACACTTGCTTGTTTTGGGCGGAATATCTGAAAGAGGGCAAGTCTTTCTACAAGACCTCCACAGGACTGACCAAAATCTCTTATGACGGAAACAAAAAGAATGAACTGTTCAACAATACGGCAGCCGATGCGTTCTGCGGCAAGCTTGCTTCCAGCAATATTGCAGCCGGTGTCAATGTTATCTTGAAACGTCCGTTCGCCAGAATAGCCGTTTCCAAAACCGACTTTGCCACTTTAGGTACAGGCCTTAACCAATGTACGGCAAGTATCTTCTCGGGTACCGATTTTAATGTATTTACAGGAACTGTAGCCAGCACAGTAAATATCAAGAACACAGAAATTGAGACTCAGGCGACGCCTATCAGCATTGACGCCAACAGTGAATATCCTTTCTTCTGTTATGTTTTTATTGGTGAAGCCATCGCCAAGCCCTCCAATATCATATTCTCCAACAGTGAAAATCCCGATTCCAAAAAGACATTGAGCATCACTGCCGACCAGATGAAGACCATGAGCAGCAATACCGCTGTCAACCTGAAACCGGAAACCGGTGGCGACAACCAAGACAAAATCAATGTAGATATTACCATCGACAACGGGTTTGAAAACGGTGGCGGCGGTACAGGTACTGATACTCCCACTAATCCCGAAACTCCCGTAGCTGTAGAAGTGGGCGATTACCTGTATGCCGATGGAACTTGGGGCAAAACAGCAGAGAATGCCGTAGCGGTGGTATTCGCTTTAGCAGAAAATGACGCCACGACTAACTATGCAAACATCACTTTCCCCAATAATAAGATTAACGGCTGGGCGGTATCCATCAACCAAACAGCCAAAACCGCATGGACATCTGACGTATTGACCACACCGATAGAGGGTATGGTATCCTCTGCAAGCCAGGACGATATTTTGGGATATAAAAACACAAAAGCCGCCGGTAATCAGCTTGCTATAAGCGCATACAATGAATGGGCAACAGTAACAAACACGAGCGGATGGTATATTCCGGCTATCGGACAGCTAGCCATATTGGTAGAAAATGCAACAACAATCAATACCCGATTGGCAGCCATTACAGATGCACAGCAGATCCCTCCTACAGGAACCAACAGCAATATGAATTTCTGGTCCAGCACATTTAATGACGGGACAGGTGAGGCTACAAAAATATATCAGTACCAATATAAGAGTACAGATCTAACATTTACAGCCAGAAGTGAAAAGCCCAGCAACAGTGCCGGTGTCATCCGCCCCATCCTGACATTCTAACCCATCTATCGTCACCTTCACACAGGCCGTATCCGCCATCGTCCATCGGCCATCCGGTTTCAGCCTGCATGAAGGTGACGTTGTTATCATATAACCCACTACACATGAAAAGCCTATCCACCCTCCTCATACTGACTGTCACGCTCGCCATCACCGCCTGCTCGGACAATGGCCCCATCATCCCCGCTCCCGATGAACAATCTCCGGAAAGCACCCTTCCTGACGCTTATCATGACAAGGTGCGCACGCAGCCTTATCCCAAAACAAACAATGAGATATACCTCAATCCGGCACCGTTCATCGTCCCGAAAGAAATGAAACAGGCAGAACGGCTACAATTCAATGTATCACGCGACACGCAATTTTCCGGACCGGAAACTATCTTGTCCGAAGCACGTCCGTGGTGTATGTTCAACCCACACCGCACCTTGGAGACAGGCCTGTGGTACTGGCGCTTCCGCTCCGTCACTTCCTCCGGACAACCCGGAGCATGGAGCGACACCTACTCGTTTGAAGTCAAAGACGAGACACCTCGTTTTGTGACTCCTCCCTTCGCCGATTTTCTGGGCAATGCACCTCGCATACATCCGCGCCTCTACGCTTTTCTGGACGACAAGATAGAAGCCGCACGCAAACGCGTCACCTCACACCCCGAATACGGACAGCTCACAACACTGGCCGCCACGGCACTGAAAGCGGACTTTTCCGCCCCTTACAACCAGACTGCCGACTTGCGCCTCTACACCGATTACCTGTATCAAGCCTGGCATCTCACCCTCCGCACAGCATACCGTAACAAGCTGCACGATATACTGAGCACCCTGTTGCAAACCCCTCCTACCGAAGCGCAGCTCTTCGCTACAAATTTCGATGCCACAGATATCGCTTCGGCCTACCTGACCTGCTACGACGCACTCTACAACAAATTGTCCGCCACCGAACGCGCCGCTACCGAGAAACAACTCATGCGTGTGGCAGAAAAATATTATCCGCAACATTGCGGCATCCAGGAGAACCACATATTCGACAACCACTTCTGGCAACAAAATATGCGCGTGCTGTTCCAGATAGCCTATTTATTATATGACAAGGTTAACTATTCGGGGAAGGCTATCGAAATGCTTGAGTATTACTACGAGCTGTGGACAGCACGCGCTCCCGCATCCGGCTTCAACCGTGACGGAGTGTGGCACAATGGCACAGGATACTTCATCAACAATGTGCGCACGCTCCAGTACCTCCCTCTTCTATATTCTTATATCGCCCGCAAAGATTTCCTGCAACATCCGTGGTACCAGAACGCAGGACGTTCACTGGTCTATACCTGGCCACCCGAATCGCGCAGCCTCGGATTTGGCGACGGCAGCGAGAAATACGACAGTCCACAACGCCAACGTGCCGCCTTCGCCGACTTTCTGGCACGCGAAACCGGAGATTCCTATGCCGGATGGTATGCCGCACAATGCACCAAATCCTTGCAACGCGATCCCGAAATGCGTCTCTACCGCATGGCGGCCAACCGCACCTACGAAACACAACTTCCGGCCTCAACCGAAAAAATGATCTGGTACAAAGATGCCGGTGAAGTGGTGATGCATTCCAACCTGGCGGATACAGACCACAACCTGTCACTGGCATTCCGTTCCAGTACATTTGCCTCCGGTAGCCACACCACCGCCTGTCAGAACAGTTTCAACCTGCTTTTTAAAGGAACTGACGTTTACCGCAGTTCGGGATACTACCTTAATTTCTCGGACGCGCACAATCTGATGTCCTACCGCCATACCCGCGCGCACAATACCATCTTGGTAAACGGCATCGGACAACCCTACTCCATGAAAGGCTATGGCAATATCGTCCGCGCCATGGGAGGCAACCACATATCCTATTGTTTGGGAGACGCCTCGAATGCCTATTCGGGCATCACGGATGACCCGATGTGGACTTCCGCTTTCGCTGCGGCAGGTATCAGCCAGACACCCGAGTATGGATTCGGTGTGACTCCGCTCACCCGATACCGCCGCCATGTGCTAATGCTTCACCCTGACATCCTTGTGATTTATGATGAGCTGGAAGCCGCCTCCCCTGTACGTTGGAGCTGGCTGCTGCACAGCCCCACCCGCTTCGAGCTGAATGAAGCGGAACAGCTAATGGGCACGCGCAACGACGAAAAAGGATTTATTGCCGTAACCGGACTCTTCAGCAGCCACCCCTATACGGCTACCCAGACCGATGCGTTTACGGTGCCACCCACCCCTACGCCCAACCCTGCCTACCCCAACCAGTGGCACTTTACGGCAGAAACATCCGCCTGTGCCGCCAACCGTTACCTGGCCATCATCCAAGTAAAAGGCACTGACCAGACCGTGCATGCCATCCGCCGCAACGGTGATACCTTCACCATAGGCCGATGGAGCGTGGAAGCTGCATTAGACACCTCCCGGCCGGCCTCACTCGTAGTGCGTAACAGCGACCTGCCTGCCACGTTCAGTTACGGCGCAGAGCACCCCACTCCAAGTGGAGAAATATACATCCGCCGCTACCCGCAGTCCTCCGTGCTCTATGATGAAAAGGACGGTATCTATCACATCATGGAAGAAACCGATCGTCCGGCTATTTCCAGCAGAACCGCTCTATAGACCGTTCCTGCAAGGTTTTTACACAAATATGAAATTCTCCCCGACAAGATTATAAGCATTTTGCGCTATCTTTGCCTATACAAAAACAGATTTAAAGACACTTGTCGGGGAGAACGCATACATTTGCACTGTTCAAAACAGAAACTTTTGAACGAAACCACAATCAATTAAATCTATTAACTGAAAAATATGACAATGATGAAAAGTAAAATTCTCTTTTTACTCTTATTCTTTCTCACCGGAGTGCTCGGAGTTTATGCCCAACAACTGACCGTGACCGGTAAAGTAATCGATAGTGACGGTTTAGAAGTAATCGGTGCCAATGTAACCATCAAAGGCGCTTCCGGTCTGGGAACCATCACCGACATCGATGGGAAATACAGCCTGACAGTCAACGATGCTTCCAAAGACATACTGGTCTTCTCGTATATCGGTATGGACAATCAGGAAATCCCTGTAAAAGGACGTAAACAAATTGATGTGACCCTAAGAGCCGGAGCCATCATGATGGAAGAAACCGTAGTGATCGGCTATGCTCCCATGAAACGTAAAGAAATGACGGGCTCCATGTCCTCCGTCAAAAGTGATGAGCTGCTGAAAGTACCGACCTCGGATATCACCCAGGCCCTGGGAGGACGATTGGCAGGTGTGCAGATTGTACAGACCGACGGACAGCCGGGTTCGGCCATGTCCATCCGCGTGCGCGGCGGTATCTCCATCACCCAAAGCAACGAGCCGCTTTATATCATCGACGGCTTCCCTACCGAAGACGGCATGGCCAGCCTCGACCCCGCCGACATTGAATCCATCGACGTATTGAAAGACGCCTCGGCCACCGCCATCTATGGTGCGCGCGGAGCAAATGGCGTAGTGGTCATCACCACCAAAGGTGGAAAGAACGACAGCGGGAAAGCCACAGTTACTTTCGATGCGTATGTGGGAGTCCGCAAACTGGCAAACCGCCTGTATACATTAGACCCGGAAGAATACGTGCTGGCTGATTATGAAAGAGTACTGGGCAGAAGCACCAAACCCGAGGAGGAAATGCCGGCCTGGCAAAAACGATATGGCAGTTTTCTGGAAATTCATGACAACTATGCCAGCCGAGAAGGAATTGACTGGCTGGACAGAACGATGGGACGCACCACCGTTGCCCAAAACTACCGTGTAGGCGTGAACGGAGGCAATGACAAGACCAAATACAATCTTTCCTATAATTACTTTGACGATGAAGGAGCCATGATATACAGCGGAAGCAGCAAGCACAACATCACCCTGAGTGTCAACAGCAAGGTAAACGACCGTTTGTCCGTCACCGCACGCGTGAACTACGACCAACGCAAGATTTACGGAGCCGGTGTGGCCGGAAACGGAACCAACGAAGGTGGAAGCAACACGGACGCACGCTTCAACAAACTGGCACAGATTCTACATTACCGCCCCACCATCGGGCTCAACGGAAACGACGAGGATTTATTGGAAGGATTAGACCCCATGGTCGACACCGAAGGCAACACCATGCAGAATCCATTGATTGCCGCCCGCGAAGAGGAAGACAATAAAGAATACCGCACTTTCCAGGCAAACGGAAGCTTGACCTTTAAAATCATCAAGGGGCTGACCTTCCGCAATTCTACCGGTATGCGCTATCAATCCCTCCGCCGCGAATTGTTCTATGGTGACGAATCCATCATGGGAAAACGAAACGGTATCTATGGTTCTATCCGCCAGACAGAGAACGGAAGTTTCCAGACCTCGAACGTACTGACCTATGACAAGAAAATAAAGAAACACAAAATCGTGGCCATGCTGGGACAGGAATACGTCACCCGCTGGACACGCTACGTGGAATCAGGAGTGAGTGATCTGCCTACCGATGAGTTTATCCTCGGCGACATGAATCTGGGAACCCCCTCTATCGCTGCATCCAACGAAAATTATGACGACAATCTGGTCTCTTTCTTTGCCAAAATGAACTATGACTATGCCGACAAATACTTGTTTACCGCTTCGTTCCGTGCAGACGGTTCCTCCAAGTTCGGAAAGAACAACAAATGGGGCTACTTCCCCGCTATATCGGCCGCATGGCGTATGGGCGAAGAAGACTTTATCAAGAACCTGAACATCTTCTCCGACCTGAAATTCCGTATCGGCTATGGTTTGGCAGGCAACAACCGCATCGGCAGCTACAACAGTCTGGCACTGCTCAGTTCTGTCACCACTGCCATGGGAGGCGGACTGACTCCGGGATACGCATCCAAGCAGATTCCCAATCCCGACTTGAAATGGGAAGCCAATAAAACCTTCAACTTGGGTATGGATTTCGGTTTCCTGAACCAGCGTATCACCGTCTCGCCCGAATTCTATATCAACAAGAGCAGCAACCTGCTACTTAGCGCGCAGCTGCCCTATTCTTCAGGTTATCAAACGATGCTTATCAATGCCGGCGAAACCAAGAATGTAGGCTTGGACCTGACCATCAACACAGTCAACTTATCCACCAAAGACCTCACTTGGAATACTTCTCTGACCCTGTCGCACAACAAAAATACCGTGGAAGAACTGACCGGAGAGACCGTGCAACTGTACGAAGCCCGTTTCGGCTTTAACCAAAACACGCACCGCATCGCAGTGGGCGAATCATTAGGACAGTTCTACGGCTATGTGACGGAAGGCTTGTACCAAGTGAGCGACTTCAACTATGACGCCGCCACCCAGACTTATACATTGAAAGAAGGCATTCCCTATCATGGTGACCGCAGCAAAGTACAGCCGGGCAACTGGAAGTTCAAGAACCTGAACGACGACAAGGTGATAGACGAAAAAGACAAGACCGTCATAGGAAACGCCACCCCCAAATTCTACGGAGGTTTGAACAATACCTTCACCTACAAAGGTTTCGATCTGAGCATCTTCCTCACCTTCAGCTATGGCAACGAGGTGATGAACGCCACCAAGATGGTATCGTCCAGAGTGGGTAGCGCCAATAACAATGTGCTGGAGGTTTCAAACAGCGCCAACCGCTGGATGACCATCAACGCCAACGGAGAAATTGTAACCGACCCCGAAGAACTGGCCGCCTTGAACACCGGCAAGACCGTAGCCGCCTATTACGACGCACAGCAAGGAAACAACTATATCCAGTCATGGGGGGTGGAAGATGCCTCTTTCCTGAAACTGAGCAACGTGACACTGGGATACACATTCCCCAAAACAGCCATTGCCAAACTAGGGCTGAAGAACCTACGTCTCTATGCCACCGGCAATAACTTGGCGACCTGGACCCCATACACCGGTTTCGACCCCGAGGTGTCCACCATGAAAAGCGGCCTGACACCGGGCGTAGACTTCGGAGCCTATCCGCTGAGCCGTTCCTTTATCTTTGGTCTTAATGTAGCGTTTTAACCCTTAAATATAATCAGAAACAATGAAAAAGTACCATTTACTATATCTATTATCCGCCTTGTTACTGGCGGGATTCACCTCATGTGAGGATATGCTGACGGAGAAGCCGAACTCCAGTTATGACAAAGACGGATATTTCGACTCGGAGGCCAAAGCGGAAATGGCCATCATGGGGATCTACTCCTCCATCTCGGACAAAGACCATTACGGATGGTGCGAGATGGCTGCCCCGGCATCCGACGATACCTATTACACCAGCCGTACACACTCGGACAATCAAGTGCATGACATAGCGCATTATCGCATCAACTCCACCAACACATGGGTAGAAAACCTGTGGAAATTCAAATATCAAGCGATAGACCGCGCCAATATGGCCATAGACGGCATCCGCCACATGACCGGTTATGAAGAAAACAAGAAACTGAAAGCTTTGGAGGCCGAGGCCCGCTTCCTCCGCGCCTTCATGGCATTCGATTTGGTGAAATATTGGGGCGATGTACCTTTCAAAACCACCTATTCCGAAAGTTACGAATCCGCCTATCAGCCCCGCGCAAGCCGTGAGACCATCTACGATGAAATCATCGCCGACCTGACTTTTGCCAAAGAAAATACAGAATGGGCTACCGCAGGCTCTGATCCCGAAAGAGTGACACAAGGCGCCGCACGCGCCCTGTTGATGCGCGTCTATCTGCAACGCGCAGGCTACAGCCTGCAAATGGACGGCAAACTGACCCGTCCGGAAGAAGGCAAGCGCAAGGAATATTTCAACGCCGTCATAGAAGAATGGAAAGCGTTTCAAGCCAATGGCTACCATGACTTTCATCCGGGAGGATACGATACGTTGTTCAAGGACATCTCCTACGGCACACAGAACCCGAAAGAAACCCTGTGGGAAATCTCCTTCTTCCACATGCAAGGCAAGCGCAATGGCGGCGCATGGGGAATATACAACGGACCTATGGTAGGCGAGCCGACCGGCTTGGCAGCCTCTGAGGCCAACCAGCACATGGGACGCGCCAACGGATTCTTTATCGTAGTGCCCGAATGGCGCGGATTCTTCGAAGAAACCGACACACGCCGCGATGTGATGGTATGCACCTACCAGCAACGCTGGAACGCCAAACTGAAAGCACACGAAAAGAGAGAGTTGAAAGCCGGAGGATGGTATTGCGGAAAATGGCGTCGCGAATGGATGTCGCCCGATTCCTGGAACAAAAACCTGAATTACGGCGATGTGAACTTCTGCCCGTTGCGCTACGCCGATGTCGTACTGATGGCTGCCGAAGCATACAATGAAACAGGGAATGCACAATCCACCGCATGGGAGTTACTGAACCGGGTACGTACACGTGCCGGAGCCACCCCGATAACCGAAGCCAATTATGAGGAACTGATGGCGGCACGAAAGAAAACGCATCAACTGACCTTCATTGACGACACCACTCCACAAGGCAAATTCCGTACCGCCCTTTATTGGGAACGGGGATTCGAACTGGCCTTCGAAGGACAACGCAAATATGATCTTATCCGCTGGGGAGTATTAGGGAAAGCCCTCAAACTGTTCGGTGAAGCCAGCTCGGTGAACAAGAAAGAGACCAAGCCCTATCCGGCATACCAGACTTTCACCGAAGGAAAGCACGAACTGTTTCCCATTCCCTTGAAAGAGATACAAAGCAATCCGAAACTGGAAGGTAAAAACAATCCGGGGTACTAACCGGAACAAAATGATTTCAGGGATTGTGCAAGAACCATCGGACGTGCACAATCCCTACTTTTATTAAACTCCAGAAATATAAAGAATATGAAACGATTCTCTTCAATCTGCCTGTTATTATATCTTTGCATCCTACCGGCAGCCGCTTTCAACAAAGATGTTTTTCAACTGCTGAATCTTGACTACCCCGGTTTACAACAAGTTAAAGAACACTATGCCAACGGAAAATATGAAGATGCCGCCCAGGCGTTGCTGGCATACTACCGGAACCGTACAGACATCATCAACCCGAATATCGACATGAAAAATCTGCACCTCAGCAACCGGGAACGTCAATGGGCGGAAGAAGCATTGGAACATACATTCTATGTGCACGACGGCTATCAACCCTCTTTCCATTATGGAAAAGACATCAACTGGCGCTACTGGCCAGTGAAAGACAACGAATTACGCTGGCAACTTCACCGCCACAAATGGTTTACCCCCATGGGAAAAGCCTACCGTCTGACCCAAGAGGAAAAATATGCTCAAGAATGGGTCTGTCAGTTTATGGACTGGATTAAAAAGAATCCGTTGACCGAAATTGATAAAGAAGAATATGAAATGACAAACAAAGCAGAAGTAACAGGTTCTGCGGAAAACGTACGTTTCGCATGGCGTCCGTTAGAAACAAGCCACCGACTGCAAGATCAAATCAACCAGTTCGTTTTGTTCCTGCCGTCCGTCTCGTTCACAGCAGACTTTCTGACCGATTTTTTGGTAAACTATCACAAACATGCCTTGCATATACTTCATAACTATTCTGCCGAAGGAAATCATTTATTGTTCGAAGCGCAACGGATGATTTACGCCGGAGCCTTCTTCCCCGAGTTCAAAGAAGCAGCCGGTTGGCGTAAAAGCGGGATAGATATTCTGAACCGTGAAATAAAGAAACAAGTATATGCCGACGGCGGACAGTATGAACTCGACCTGCATTATCATCCCGCCTGTATCGATATTTTCTACAAAACATTGATCATGGCCGATGTAAACGGATTCCGACAAGAATTTCCTCACTCCTATCGGGACACGATAGAGAAAATGATTGTCTTTTACATCAACGTATGCTATCCCGACTATTCCAATCCCTGTTTCAGTGATGCCAAACGAGGAGGAAAATCAAGCGACTTGAAACGCTATAAAAACTGGATGAGACTTTTCCCCAAGAATGAACAGATACGCTACATGGCCACAGAAGGGCGCGAAGGCAAACTCCCGGAAAACCTCACCAAAGGCTTTCCGAATTCGGGATTCTTCACCTTTCGCAACGGATGGGACGAAACCGCAACCGTCATGGTCATGAAAGCCGGTCCCAAAGGAGAATGGCACTGCCAGCCCGATAACGGTACTTTTGAACTGTGGTTCAACGGAAAAAACCTTTTTCCCGACTCCGGCTCTTACATTTACGCCGGTGAAGGAGAAGTGATGAAACTACGGAACTGGTTCCGTCAGACAAAAGTACACAACACCCTGACCCTGAATAACCGGAACTTGGAAACCACCCAGTCCGTCACCCGCCTGTGGCAACCGGAAGGAGAGGTACAAGTGTTGGTCACAGAAAACCAAAGTTATAAGAACTTGAGACACCGCCGTACGGTCTTCTTTGTAGAAAATACCTACTTCATCATTGTGGACGAAGCTTCGGGAGATGCCACCGGAATGATAAACCTGCATTACCAACTGGCCGACGGCAACGTGGATATTGATGAAAAACAGCATACGCTCACTACCCGTTTTGACAACGAGAGTAATGTAAAGCTCCAGTGCTTTGCTCCTAAAGAGATCCGGACGGAAAAAGAAGAGGGATGGTATTCCACGGCTTATCGTAAACGGACGGAACGCACAGCTGTCGCTTTCAACCTGAATAAAAATGATGAAAAGACAGTGCGTTATATCACCGCTATCTACCCATTCAAGAAACAAGGAAGCGCCCCCCGAATCTCTGCCAGAATTATCAGCCACAAGCCAGATGCACTAACGGTTGAAGTAAAAATCAACGGGAAGAAAAGCATCTTAAGTTATACTTTGTAAAAACCGGGTTCCTATGTTTAAACATTCCACGAGAAACCTGCCATCTTCACCCGGATGCGCATAAAACATAGGAACCTGCCACCATTTCTTTTTTTTAAGTAAATGATTCACTTCACATTCTTTGTCATTCTAAGTATTTTTTATAAATTGCCACGGTCTTTATCTGAACACACGAAAGACGTTGACTATTATCCAAAACTATAAAATTATGACAAAATATTACTTGTGCCTGCTTATCACCTTAGCCTCCCTGTTAAAGGTATCAGCCCAGATTTCCTTCACACACCTGGGTATCAATGACGGACTCTCCCAAAGCACCGTGTTTGACATCACACAAGACAGCAAAGGGAATATGTGGTTTTCCACTTTCAACGGAGTAAATAAATACAACGGATACGATTTCACCGTTTATCTGCACGAAGAAGGAAACCCGCACAGCATAAGCCACAATACCGCCCGTACCATCCAAGCAGGCAGCAACGGCAAAGTATGGATAGGCACCGATGAAGGATTATCCTGTTACGACCCCATCGAAGATTTCTTTTACAACTATTATTACGAAAAAGATAAAAAAAGAGCTGCCGTCACCGGCATTATTGAGATAGATCCGGAGCATTTGCTAGTCAATACATCTCACGGTCTGACTCTGTTCAATATATCACAAAGCGCATTTACAACAGACAAAATGGACGCAACTTTACTCTCACTGAAAGCCACAGCCATACACCGCTATCAAGACCGTATATATATAGGAACCTCCCAAGGGGTATCTGTCTACTCACTTATCCGGCACACCCTGCAAACCATCCTCACCTTTCCGGAAGGAGCTTCCAAAGAAGTGCTGACCATCCTACAGCAATCAGACTCCCTGCTATGGATCGGAACGGAAGGAGACGGCTTGTATGCTGTTCATCCCGGCACCAACACCGTCAGACACTATACCGCCAGCAACGGGAACAGCATCAGTTCCAATTTTGTACGCTCACTAGCCCTGGATGCGCAAAACCGCTTATGGATAGGCACATTCACCTCCTTATATATTTACGATGAAGAAAACGATAAGTTCATTGCTCACGTCAGCGACCGTCTGCAAGAACAAAGCCTGTCCCAAAGTTCTATCCGCAGCATCTTCAAAGACTCCCAAGGTGGCATGTGGCTAGGCACTTATTATGGCGGCATCAACTATTATCACCCACTGAGAGAACGCTTCCAACACCTTCACTTCTCTCCACACCTCAATTCACTGAATGACAATGTAATAGGCAGCATCACAGAAGACCGTACCGGCTGTTTGTGGATAGGGACCAACAGTGGCGGCGTAAACAAATACAATCCCTCCTCGAAAACCTTCACCTACTACCAGGCACAGCAAGGCTTGGGAGCCAATGATGTAAAAGCCATATACATAGACGAGGCTGCCGACAAAGTGTACATAGGCACACACACAGGAGGCCTCAATATCCTGCACCGCAGCACAGGACGCATAGAAAACTACACCACAGCAAACAGTGCATTGACCGACAATAATGTCTATGACATTTTACCGGCGGACAAGGAAGGAAATCTGTGGATAGGCACCCTGAACGGACTCTTTTCCTTTAACCCCACCCAACGCAAATTTATAGAAGCATACACCGGTGGAAAAACACAAGACAAAAACCGTATCCGCGACCTGATGACCGACAGCAAGCAACGCCTGTGGATAGGCGGGGAAAACGGAATTGCCCTGTATGCCCACCAAGAAGGACAACTGCATCCCCTTCCATTGCTTGACAAGCATACGGATTTGAAAAATGCGTTTGTTTACTGCATTCATGAAGCAACCAACGGAACATTCTGGATAGGAACCCGGAACGGTCTGTACCAATTCGATGAAAAGAAAAACGAACAGACACGCTACAGTGTATCCGACGGGCTTCCCAATCCAGTCGTATATAGTATTCTGGAAGATCATCTGGGACGCTTATGGATCAGTACTGACAAAGGTCTTTCCTGCTTCCATCCCGAAACAGGAAAGTTCAGAAACTTCACCTCCATGGACGGCTTGCAAAGCAATCAGTTTACCCCCAAAGCCTGTTGCCGCACCACTGAAGGCGAAATGTATTTCGGTGGCATCAATGGCATCTCCATCTTCCAACCGGAACAGATGCAGGATAATCCCTATGTGCCCTCCCCCCTCATTACAAACATGGAACTATTCAATATACCGGTCGCTCCGCACGATAAAACCGGCATTCTGGACAAGCACATCAGCGAGACAACACAAATAACACTGCAAAACAAGCAATCATCCTTTACGCTGAACTTCAGTGTGCCCAATTACATCGCAGGCCGCCATAATACATTCGCCTACCAGCTGGAAGGATACGACAAGGAATGGTATCATACAGACGGAGATCATCACTGGGCCACCTATACCAACCTGCCGGCGGGCCGTTATAACTTCCTGGTAAAGGCGGCAAACAATGACGGCAAATGGAATGAGACACCTACCTCTTTAAAAATAACCATTCTTCCCGCGTGGTATCAGACCTGGTGGGCCATCACCCTCTTTTTACTGGCAGCGTCGGGATTCATCGCATGGATATTCTATCATCAGATGGAACGCATGAACAAAAAGCGCAATGAAGAGCTGCAAGAAATGAAAACCCGCTTCTTCATCGACATCTCACACGAGCTGCGCACTCCTCTGACCCTGATACTGGCCCCCCTGCAGGAATTATTGCTACGTACCAACGACCGCTGGACAAGAAACCAGTTGGAATACATCAAAAAGAACGCCGACCGGCTGCTGCATCTGGTAAACCAGCTGATGGATTACCGACGGGCGGAAAAAGGAGTCTTCCAACTAAAGGTAAAAGCCATTTATGCACACAATATCGTAGAGAAAAACTTCCGTTTCTACGAACAACTGGCCAAACGGAAACAAATAACGTATGAACTCCAATCCGACCTGATGGACAAAAAAGTATTCTGTGACGCCAATTACCTGGAGCTGGTCTTAAACAACCTGCTGTCCAATGCCTTCAAATATACCGATAAAGGTCAAAGCATCACCGTATACCTGAAAGAAGACGGCCCCAATCTGCTACTACAAGTCAAAGATACGGGAGCAGGCATTCCGGTTGACAAACAAGCCAAGATATTCGAACGTTTCTACCAAGTGGAAAACGATCATCCGGGAAGCGGCATCGGACTGTCCCTGGTACAAAAATTGGTAGAACTCCATCACGGACATCTGGAACTGGAAAGTGTAGAACATGAAGGAAGCTGCTTCTCCATCTATCTGCCCAAAGACAAAGAAGCCTACAAGCCCGAAGAACTGGCCCAAGCGGATACGGAAAAACAACTGTATTCCACCAATGTAAAAGACATGTATATCGTTGACACGGAAGAAGAGAAAGAAGGCACTGAACAGCAGCCGGGAGAGGCCGGGGCGTCAGCATCCGAAGGAAAGCGCAAGAAAGAAACCATCCTGATTGTGGAGGACAACACCGAGATACAACAATACCTGAGTGAAGAACTCTCCAAATCCTTCATCACCCTGGAAGCCGGCAACGGAGAGGAGGCACTGGAAGTAGTGAAAGAAAACGAAATAGATTTGATTATCACCGATGTGATGATGCCGGTCATGGATGGCATCAAGTTATGCCGCAGCATCAAGCAGAATCTCAAGACCTGTCATATACCGGTTATCATCCTGTCTGCCAAATCGGAACTGAGCGACCAGTTGGAGGGATTGCAGGTAGGAGCGGACGACTATATTCCCAAACCTTTCTCATTGGCGCTGATTGTAACCAAGATAAAAAATATTCTGCGCACCCATTATCGTTCGATAGAACACTACTCTAATTCACTGGAAATAGAGCCGGAGAAAATCGCCTTGAACCCATTGGATGAAGAGTTCCTGACGAAAGCGGTAAGTATCGTGGAAAAACACATGGACAACATCGAATTCTCTACCGACGAATTTGCCCGTGAACTGTATATGAGCCGCTCGTCCCTGCACATGAAAATGAAAGCGGTAACCGGAGAGTCCACCGCGGAATTTATCAGGAAGATACGTTTCAACCAGGCATGCAAATTGCTGAAGGAAGGACGATATAACGTGGCGGAAATCAGTCTGATGGTAGGATTCAACACCCCCTCTTATTTCGCCACCTGTTTTAAGAAATATGTAGGCTGTCTCCCCTCAGAATACATCAAAAACGGAGGGAAACAACAAATTTAAAACTCCTTTCAACAGAATTGGCATCCTTCATACCGGCTTGAAAGTTCTTTCAACATACCGAAATAAAGATTAGCAGGCTTACTCTTACCTTTGCGTCAAGAATAAGTCACGCTAACTTTATAAAATAGTATGAAAAAAGTTTTCTTCTTAGCCATATCCGCCATCATCGGACTGGCTTCTTGCAAAAACAATGCGCCTCAACAAGAGGCATGGGTAAACAACGCGCTGGATATAGCATCGTATCAGTTAAAGACGACCGCTTCCGAAATAGCGGATTCCGCCAAACTGCCCCGCTCCATCTGGACCGGATATACAACAGACTTTTTGGTCAGCCAGCTGGAAAGAGACGCCAAAACCTTTCAGGACTCCCTTTGGGCCAATCCTTCGGCCGACAAACTGGGCCAACGCCGTCTGTGTGGCATCTACGACTGGACCAGCGGGTTCTTCCCCGGCAGCCTGTGGTATCTTTATGAACTGACAGGCGACAACGAGCTGAAAGAACAAGCCATAAAATATACCAATCTGCTGAACCCCGTCAGATATTACAAGGACACCCACGATTTGGGATTCATGATCAATTGCAGCTATGGCAACGCCCTCCGCCTTGCGCCCAATGATACCATCAAAAATGTATTGATAGAAACTGCCGACAACCTCTGCCTGCGCTTCGATCCGAAAATAGGCTGCATCCGTTCATGGGATTTCGGACATTGGAACTTCCCGGTCATCATTGACAACATGATGAATCTGGACCTGCTCTTCAGTGCCAGCAAGCTCACCGGTGACAACAAATACCGGGAGGTAGCCATCACCCATGCCCAGACCACCCTGAAACATCACTTCCGTCCCGACTATACCTCTTATCATGTAGTGAGCTACCATAACGACGGAACTGTAGAAAGCCAGGGTACCCATCAGGGAAAGAACGATGCTTCCGCCTGGTCGCGCGGACAAGGATGGGCCGTATATGGATACACCGCTTGTTACCGTGAAACCCAAGATACACTTTTCCTGCAACAGGCTGTGAGCATCGCCAATATGATTATGGAACGCGTAAAGACCGAAGACCTGATTCCTTACTGGGATTTCGATGCTCCGGCTGGTAAAGACACCCCCCGCGACGCCTCCGCCGCCTGCGTCACCGCTTCCGCTCTGCTAGAGCTCAGCACGCTGGTTCCGGACGGGCAGAAATATTTTGACTATGCCGAACAACAACTGAAAAGTTTGTCCGGTAAAGGCTATCTGGCAGACAAAGGCAAGAATCAAGGATACATACTGGAACATTCCACCGGTTCGCTGCCTCACGGTTCCGAAATAGATACTCCTCTGAATTATGCCGATTATTATTATTTGGAAGCAATGAAAAGATATGTGGATTTAAGATAGGTAAAAGGTTAGTTTAGACATTAGTCCTCAGAGGTTAGTTTTAAACTTCTGTTTTCAGTTTAACACTGTAAGCCGGTAGAGTTACCAAAGAATACTCTATCGGCTTTTTATCTGTCTCCCATATCTCCTCTACGTCTTCAGCCCCTCTTTCTCTTTTCCACGCAGATAAACAGAAGGAGACACGCCATACTGTGTCTTGAAACAACGGCTAAAATAAAGCGGATCACTGATGCCTACTTTATAAGATACTTCGCTCACATTATAATTACCTTCCAACAATAATTCCGCCGCTTTCTTCAGACGAATAATACGGAAATATTCATTAGGAGTATGCCCTGTCAAACCACGAACTTTTTTAGAGAATACAGTACGCCCCAATTTCATCCGGGCAGCAAAGTCTTCCATCGTAAATTCCGGATTTCCCAACTCCTGCTCTATAATAGCCTGCAATTTATCAAGGAACTGTTTATCTTTATCAGAAGTATAAATAGCCGGTCGCTCTATACTGGGATCATTCACATATTTCTCACGTAACTTTTCGCGCTGGTCAATCAATTGAACCATCCGTGCCAAAAGCAATTTTAAGCTGAACGGTTTGGTTACATACGCATCCGCCCCACTTTCCACTCCTTCCAATTTATTTTCGGTAGTTCCCATAGCTGTCAGCAGAATGATCGGAATATGACTGGTACTAAATTCATTTTTTAACTTACGGGTTACTTCATACCCATTCATTCCCGGCATCAGGACATCACATATTATCAGATCAGCATCATAAGTCCGTGCACGTTCAAAACCCGCCACACCATCAGCCTCGGCTACCACCTCAAAATAAACAGCTATTTCTTTCTTCAAAAATTCACGAATGTCAGTATCGTCTTCAATGATCAATATCTTTTTCTTGTTTAAAGGAGCCACCATCTGTTCTTCTTTTACGAAACGGCACGGAATGCCTTCGTCTGTATGATCCGTTTCTTCCATTAAGACTGTAGAGATCAAAAAATCTTTTGACTCATATACAGAACTATCCAATGGCAAAGTGACTGTAAAAACAGAACCCTGCCCTTCATTCTCCGCATATTCGATGCTTCCTTTATGCACATTTACAAGTTCGTGAGTCAAATGCAGCCCGATTCCCATACTATCACCGGAGAAACTACTTTGCATAAATCGAGAAAAAAGTTGCCCACGTTTCTCCAAAGGAATACCAATACCGGTGTCTGACACGGAAATGATCATTTTTTTTGTTTCTTCTTCCACATCTACCGAACAAACTATTTTCCCGCCCTCCGGTGTGTACTTAAATGCATTGGACAGAAGATTATAGACTATCTTATCCAGTTTACCCTTATCAACAAACATAGGATAAGAACTGACAGAAGGAATAAATTTAAATTCCATTTCTTTAGATTCCGCCGTTTCCCTAAAACTCAGAAAGATATCGTAAAGGAAAACGATGACATCTGTTTCTTCTAATGAAAGAACCAGTTTATTATTCTGCATTTTTCTGAATTCCAGCAATTGATTGATTAATCTGAGCATTCGCTGCGTGCTTCTATCCATCACTTTTATAGGATAAGCCAATTCCTTAGAAACCCTGCCCATAGCCTCTATTTTTTCCAAGGCTCCCTGGATCAACGTCAACGGGGTACGAAACTCATGAGAGATATTGGTAAAAAAGACCAACTTATATTCTGTCAACTGTTTTTCCAATTGAATACGGTTCCGCAAGATAGCAAACTTATGGATCAATCTGAATGTCATATACATTGCCATACAAATCAACATTATATAAATGGCAAAGGCCCAACCCGTTTTCCAAAAAGGCGGAGTAATAACAATCTGCAATACGGTTTCATCTTCCCCCCATACACCGGAAGCACTGGATGCTTTTACATGTAACTGATAAGTACCCGGCAACAAATTTTTATAAGCTGCAAAATTCAAGGAGGAAGGGACTCCCCAATCTTTATCGTATGGAATTAACTTATAAATATACTTGGCATCATTTGCCATAGAATAATCAAAAGTAGAGAAATCTATACTGAATGAATTCTGATAATATTTCAATTCTATTCTATTTGTATAACTTAATGCCTCTGTCAAAGGAGAATCAATATCCCCGGGACGAACAGAAATTCCATTTATTTTTAAATCAGTGAGAACCACCGGAGAAACAACATGCTGTGGCATGACTTTTTCAGGATCGATCACCACCAAGCCATGATTCGTTCCAAACAGCAAATGTCCGTTTTTCATAATGCAGGCACTACTCTCCAAATAGACATTGCCGGGCATTATCGCTGAAAAAAAGAAACGATCAAAAACCTCCGTATCCGGATCAAACCGGGACATCCCATATTCGGTACCCAGCCAGATTTTTCCATCTCTATCCTCCACTATAGACTGGACTACATTATTTACCAACCCGTCATCCTCATCATAATGCCGGAATTCCAACTGATCATAAGTTTGTCCTGACTGGCAGACAGAAAAGCCTTTACCGGTGGTTCCAATCCACATACGACCTTTGCTGTCACAAAAAATATTACGAATTTCATTGCTACGTATTTTCCCATTATCCAAGTTATAAACGTAATACTGCCGCGAATCATTCAACAAAGAATCCGGATGGAATACATAAATACCATTATTGGTTCCTACCCACATCCAATGATTCCGATCAGCAGTAATAGTACGAACCTCTTGCTCTCCAAAACTCCCCTTCAAAAAATGATGAAACACGAAATCGTTTTTCTGATAAACAGCCAAATCGAGTCCTCCCCCGAACGTTCCAATCCACATTCTATCCCGGTAGTCCCTATAGATATCATAAATATGATTATGTGCAAGTGAATTCACATCATCAGCCCGATGCACATACCATCTATCGCCTATACACAATCCATCCCCACGGGTTCCCATCCATACTTGCCCTTTGTCATCCTCTTCGAGAGCAAAAACACTAAGATGATAATAATTTCTTTGCAATAAATCCAAGTGACAGTCATAAGCAAACAATCCCCCCCGACGATTTCCTACCCGCACGTCTCCATTCTCCATACACGTAACCATACGGATGGTATTGGAACGATCCACCAATTTCTCATTTTCAGGATAAATATAAGTTGCCCCATCATTTAGCACTGACAATAAAGCGATGCCGGAATATTCTGATCCCAACCAGATATTACCGGTTCTGTCGCCCATAGCATATAAAAGAAAATCAGAATTCACCCGATTGAACTCATCCACATGATAAGAGTAATGGGTCATCTCCTCCTTTTGAGAATCATAAACAAACAAACCATTACCATAAGTGGAGATCCATATCAGTCCACGTGAAACATCCTGTATGATATGATAACGTTCATCCCCTATCAACTTAACTTTTTCATCAGACATTAATCTAAAAGTCCGGACGGCACGTGTCCGGACATCAATATAATGCACAAGACCGGTGCCATTGGAAATCCACAGATTATTCAAATTATCCTTCTCACATTTTCCTAAACGGATATCAAGCGATGAATCATGAATCAGTCTTTTCTCAGACATACTAAACACCTCTCCACCCTCAGGAGTAAAAAACACCCAATCGTTCTGTAAACGACAGGACTCATAGGTATTAAAAGCAGAAAGTTTCCACGGCAACCGGGCTGTCAAAAACAAATTCTTACCTGAAGACTTTTCATAAATACCTCCATCAGAGGTTACAAAAAAAATCTTGTGACGAAAAGACATCGCCCCCACAAAAGACAAACTATCTTGAATAGCCCGGGTCTGTCCCTCTTCTGTCACCTGAAACAACCCTAACTGAGTACAAATCCAAATCACTCCCTGTTCATCCTCATAAACGGAATTCACTGCATTAGTTGATAATTTCCCATTTTCCTTTGTAAAAGACACAGAAGAGTGAATTCCATCCTTACAGACTATTTTACGACATCCACTCTGATGATGCCACAGCCAAATATCCCCGCCAGCAGTTTCCAATATTTTATTGTAAGGCTGTCTATATTCCCCACATCCCGTAAAATCAACAAAACAATCATGTTTCAGATCGTAACAACTCATTAATTCCGGAGCAGTGATAAACCATAAAAAACCATTCCGATCTTCTTGTATCTTCTTTACATGATGATTTGCCAAAGAAATTTTATCGCCTGATTCCGGACGGAATGTCACAAACGAATGGCCGTCATAACGACTCAGCCCATCCAATGTACCCATCCAAATAAACCCTTTACTGTCTTGGAACAGATAACGTACCGAATTATTCGCCAATCCGTCACTCGTTGTGATAAAAGTAGGATGTACATTTACCGATGCATGCATTTCCCAACCTATACACCAAAAAACAGCCCATAACAGACAAATATATGTTTTCATACAATTTCAATCAGATTCATACCAGACATTAAAATATATGACGTACATCATTTTCCCGACATACGCCATATTGACAAAGATAGAAAAAAGAAACGAATATAGTTTATCAATAAAAGAAAATCATCTATTCATAATCTTCCAGCTTCCATTCATCCTTCCACTCTATCATCGGTATGCCATCCTTCACCACAATTGGTAAAAATACATAAGTGGCCTTATATACATCTTGATTCGGATTAACAAGCGTATAAAATCTGTCAGCCACTTTGGGAGTTACAAAATCCTTAGGATAAGGACGGTGATCCTTGTACCGGATCAAAAAAGACTGCCAGTCTTTCTTGGGTATATCCGTTTTATTAGTATGCGGCAGCCAACGATCGGCCATAGCCACATAAAGATCCTTTCCCGGAATCTTTATCACACTTGTAATCTGCGAGCAAAAAGAATGTGCATACTCATCACCTATGTGTGGATTCCCTAACACCGTATATTCACCATGATAATCATCGAATACCGCCACTTCCGAAGGGTTGGGAGTATAACTGGTTGTCCCTGATGTATAAATATAATGTTTACCATCCATTACAAAATGTGCTGCCGCCTCACGTGTAAACGGTGGAACCTTTCCAACAAAATGTGCCGAATACCGGCCATTTACATTGGTATAATCATCAGAAAGTTCAGCACATATCTGCTCCCAATGAGGGCGCTCAAACCAAACATAACATTTTCCTGTATCGGGATCAGCATACATGTCAAAATCCCCCACAGCAAAGCCATCAGGTTTCAGATTGCGGACAAAATGATAGGGTCCCATAAAATGTTCAGCTTCTAGAATAACAAAATGCCCATCATTACTTTGTGATTTCAGCCAACATACATACCTGCCTGTTTGGGCACAATAAAGAATATGCGGGCGTTCCAATTTCTGACAATGATGCAAAGGTGAATGTGGATCAGCAGCAGGTTCAATGATCCTTCCCTCATCTTTCCAATTATAAAAATCGGTAGATGAGTAACAACGTACTCCGCCAAACATCCGATTGGTACCAAACAGAGTATGAGTTTTATCCTCACCATACCAATAATATTTGCCTTCACGAAAAGTCACTTGAAACCCATGGGCCTGAATAGGCTTTCCTTCCGTATCAAGCCACACTTCACCAGGACGAATGGACTGATAATTGACTGGGGCAAGAGGATATGTCTGCACATTTAAATAGCGACATTCTCCTCCCGTTTTTTCTATCCTCACCGGACTGCCTGTAGTTACATTGCTGAACCCAAAGAAAGAGGCGTAGTCACAATTATCAATACGCATTACTGTATCACAACTCTCTATCCTTACATCCTTCATTGAGAATTTTGTGGCATCGCATATTTTACCAATCCGATCACAATGTGCTTTGACATTACCGAAAAAAAAGTTCTTCACCGGTTTCTCCGGTAATGCAGCCACATCCACCAATGTGCTACATCCGGTAATCTCTACATCGTGAATGGAAATATTAGCAAACCACGGCGTAAGCGGAGTTATCTCACGGGCCGGATAACGCTGTGCCAACTCACCTACCCAGCGGGCAGAACCAAGCATATCGCAATACAAAGCCTGTCTTTTCACATTCGCCCGCACCCGTTCCACATATATATTCTCCACAAAACCTCCTCGTGGACGACGGGTCTTAAAACGAAAAGCCTGGTCTGTTCCCTCAAAAACACAATCGTGCATATATACATTTCTCACTCCACCGGCAATCTCAGTACCACACACAATACCACCTGCTCCCCTCAGTGCTATACTTTTACGTATAACGACATTACTAGTGGGACGATTCACTTTCAATCCGTCCTCACCCCGCCCGGACTTCATGGTATAGCAATCGTCCTGGCAATCGAGCGAACAGTATTCTATCAGTACATCATTACTTGAATCAATATCAATACCATCCGTACGTCCATGCCCGAAACTGTTCACTGTAATCCCCCGGATCACAATGTGTTCACAATATTGTGGTACAATATTCCAATACAGTCCCCGTTCAAATGTAACACCTTCTACAAAGACATTCTTACAATTAATAGGGGCAAATGTCTTAGGTAAAAAAACTCCTTCACCATTCTTTCCATCATAAATACGGTCGGCAAGCGGTTTCCTTATCCCCTTGTCACTAGACATACTCTCATTACGTTTATATATCTCGCAACTGGTAGGCGGCCCAACCACTTTTCCCTTTCCGGTCAATGCAATATTCTCCTGCCCATCAGCATACAGACAAGCTCCAAGAGAGTAAAGCTCCACCCCCTCATCCCGTGTAAAAACAGCCGGAAGATAATCTATTATATTACCACTGAAATGTAATTCCGCTCCTTCCGAAAGATGCAGATTTACATGACTCTTCAAGATAAGACGTCCTGTCCGCCATACACCGGGAGGAACTACCACCGTTCCACCGCCCCGGCAACTCATACTATCAATAGCTTCCTGAATCGGTTTAGTGGACATACCTTCCTGCTCCATTCTTACCAATATGGTAGATTCGGGAAAAACAGGCCGTTCGAACAAAGGCATAACAAACGGTGATTCAACAGGTTCTATGGTATCGGGCATATTCTGAGGCCCAACTTCACCTATGGTCAGCAACGCTATGCCACAAATAATACTTGTTAATGACATAAACTTAATTATTTAATTAATACATTGTAAAAAGCGACGTACCAACCACACTTCACCTGTAATTCCGGAAGGGACCAATCCGTCTGTCGATTTGGCTATTTCGGGATAGGCATAAGTCAGTCGTTTGGATTCAGGCAACGAAGCGTCACCAATCATTCTGTTCATCAACGAGTTTACGACTTCTATTTCCAACTTATTCTCGCCATTTTTCACGAAAGGAGTCAGATTTGCCTCCCACGGAGTACACCAAACAGTTGAAACTTCTTGTCCATTCAACCAAACCCGTCCTATAGAATTCAAGCTGTCAAAACGAAGAATTATTTCTTCATTTGCCGCAGCCTTTCCTAAATTAATTTTTTTACGATAAACGGCTGTACCCGAATAATAGCGAATACCTGAATCGGCATGTTTCGTCCAATCCGTCAACACCGGGAAGACCACTTCTCCAGGTCCTCCCCATCGAGGATCAAAATAAACCTGCCAACCTCCCTTTATAGCTTCCAACCGCTCTTTCTCACGGGTTGGTTTCAACATTAGTTCTTCTTGACTGTCATCAGAAACCACAATGAAACCCGATTCACCGGGAAGCAATGTAATGTTAACATGTAATCCTTCCGCTACCAAACGAGCCGGCAACCCATATCGTTTACCAGTTACAGGATCCCAATAAGAAGCATTCGATAAAGAGGTACGCAGAACCACCTCGTCTTTAAATGGTCGCGGACTATGATTATTAATAAAATAAACATCAGCATCCGCCAAGCGCCTATGAGCAAAATAAACTTTATCTGTCGGAGTATTCCCGCTTACAATACCCATATCCGGACGAATACCTGCTTGATGCAAAGCCTCCGCCAATGGCATCCCCCAATACAACGTTCCTTTTCCTACAGACCGTTTGCCCGAAACAACGTCTTCCTTCCCCCACAATTGATCCACAATCTTTTTATACTCAACAGCATCCACCTTGTCTTTAAGAGAAGCAGAGCTATCGGGACGGGGAGCATAAACCACTCCTCCTTGTTCAATCAACTGAGCAATATGACGCAACACGTGTAAAGGCATATCATTATTACGCTGCACAACCAACATTTTATAACACATGCCATCAGGTAATGCTATCTCGCTTCCATGAGCAGACATACGAGTTGTCAAAGCTTCTGATGTGCACACATCCCAATCATAACCTTCCGGGATTTCGGGAAGGCGATAAGTCAGCAGTTTCACCGGTGGATTTTGTCCTACATAAATACAAAGATCCACCACAGGCATTCCTTTCCGCATCAATCCGGCACAACGCGCCTGATAATCCCAAAAGGGACGGCTATACTCCCAATAAGTATTATTCCGATTCAGACAATAGTGGCGTCCTCCTCCTGTACTGCCGGGATATTTATCCAACCAAGGCTGGTAAGCAGAAGCACACACAACAAATTCATTAACCTGAGCCGCATAAGCAAAATCAGCAAGATTCTTTAATTCTGCCAAAGAATGACTGAACTTAGCATCCGTATATGCCTCAGCCGAAGCAATACGTTTTCCGTAAATATGCGCTGCTGAAGAAGCTTCCTTTATATCATAACTGCCATGTATATGCTTTGCCCAAAATTCTCCTTGCGGTTTCTGAACACGTCCTTTCGCTTGCAGATTATCAGCCACAAGACTTAGCCCGTTACCGGTTGCCTGTGCTGTAAAATCCACACCAGCCTTATTACATAAGGTCTGGAGAGTTCCAAAATAATTATCAGAAATAACATCAGCAACAGTACGACGCAAGTCATAAAGGAAAGCATCAGTCTCAGCAACCGAGCCCACAATATATCCCATCATGGCAGGTAGATATGAAAAAAGATCATACCCCTTACGACGCAGGAATTCTTGTTCAAATCCCGGAGTCCAATTCTGAGCCCCCGCTTCATGGCTATCCATAATTACTCCATCAGGCTTCAAATTGATAGCGGAAAGCGTATCAATCATCCTCGCAGCATAATTATTCCATTGTGTAGTCACTGCTTCTACAGACATCTTATCACACTCCAAGCCTTTCAAGTTCGCACGACCATGCTTAGACGGCCCGCCTGTTGACTCATGCGCAAAGCGCATAATCACCCAATCACCTTCAGGAACATCCCATTCCAGTCTTCCGTCCGTTCCCATCTTTGAAGTTAAGTCAACAATCGTTTTCGGATCAATAATCTCCTCATCCGTATAAGCCGGAGTCAGATTTTTCAAAATATATTCGGAATAAAAGCCCGCACGCTCTTCCCACTGGTCTATACGGGCACGAGACGATAATGCGACATTGCCCAAAGCCATTTCAGGACGTTGATCTCCGGCAAGACACCAATCATGTAAATTCAAACGAAAATATCGTCCGGTCACTGCCGGAAAAGAAACTGTTTTCTGATCCCATCGAGAAGCAGCAGCTTGATAAATGGGTTTTAAATCGCACACCTTACTATAATTTATGCCGTCATCCGAAACCTCCAACTGCCCCAAAGGTGGCTGTTTTACATAACTCGATCCATAAAATTCATCAGCAGGAGCTCCCGGAACATTCATGGCACCGGTAGATGCCTTACTCCGCTTGCTTACCCGATAAGTAATAGAACGAGCTGTGAAAGAAGTTTCAAAATCCAGATTTATATAAACAGACTTGCCAGGCTGCTGGGGAGGTATAGTCGTCAATCTGCTTTTTTTACGAAAGAAATCTTCAGCGGAGACTCCCGGCAAATTACATGTTACCTTTGGATGCTGACTATTATTTGTCATCCATTGATTTTGAGAGACAGGAAACGCCAATACTGCAATATCCCAAAACTCATCATCACCCGGTACTGGTAATGCCGCAGCAAACTGTTGTTTTCCTCTAATAATAGTATCACTCGCTGTCAGACGTTGCATACTTAAAGCTTTTGTTATCCAAGGTCCTCCTGCCACATATCCATTCGAAAGGTTTATTTCAAAAGAAAGTCCGACACGCTTTGCCTCAGATGCTGCAAACTTCAACATTTCCCACCATTCAGCAGAAAAAGCGGGTAATGCATGCTCTCCTTTTCCATGCACCTGATCGTAATAAACCACTCCTCCTACACCGGCACGCTTATATGCCTCCAAATCTGCTGTAATTCCTTCACGAGTAGTTTCTGTCTCACCATGAAACCACCAAACCTTAGTACGTGCAGAATCTGCCGGATTGGAAAATTCATCCCACGCTTCTTTGATGGTTGCCGAGTCTGCTACATCCGGATGAGATGGAGAACATGCAGAATATCCTAGTGTAAGGATACTACCCATTACAATCCTCCTTAATACTTTTATAGATTGTCTTTTATTCATCCCATTTATCATTTTTTAAAATATTATTAAAACAGCCTAACTCATATCAGCTTCATTTTTTACTAATACTTGTTCTTCTCCCAATAACATTATCCATCCAAAAAGATTCAACAAAAAAACGTTTTATTTTATCTTATTAAACCCATATATCAACTATCCCTTTCGCAATGCTTTGTCAGCCCCGACATCTATTCCTTTCCATGCTTTCATATTAGTCCATTCCATATAAGTTTCTGTCCAAAATAAATCCTCTGCCGGGAGTCCCAATACTAAAAAAACAGTAGCACACATATACAAACTTCCTGTATTTATATATGACTCTGACATATTTATCTGACTTCCGGATAAACCTATTTTTAACCATCCGTCCTTATCAAAGTTATCAGGAGTTGCAAATTGTCTATGCAAAACAGCAGTAAGCGCACAACGCACCTGTGCTTCGGGAAGCTTTTCCGGGAGTTTTCTTATTAAACTCATTTGAGAAAGAGCGTGAAAAATACCAAAACGATATACAATAGAACGCCCTACGACAGGATAGGTTCCTTCCGGTGAGATCAATCTTTCCAGTTGCTCCGACAACCGTTGTTGACGGGTTATCTGCTTCTCAAGGTTTTTTCCTCCTTCCAGATTATGCTTTTTCATTATAGCGAGGATATCTGTCAACATGGGATGGATAACAATGCTATTATAAAAATCCAGGTGAAATTCCTGACCATCACCATACCAAGCATCTCCTTTATACCAGCCATCTGCCAAAAAGCGATGAATTCCATAATTCAACCTATATGTATCACACTCGCCTGTAAATTCCAGCAAAGCAGCCTCCACCATAGATGCAAAAAGCAACCAGTTACTTTCCTTGGGTTTAATGCCCCGAGTTCTCTTCAGTTCCTTAATCAAACGGACCTGCGTTTCTTTATCCAAATTTCCCCAAATTTGTTTAGGAGCTCTTAAAATTCCCTGTACAAGATGAGCAGCATCCACCAATGGCTGAAAATGCCGATTATCAAACATTAAATAATCCGGCGAGTCTGGATTGACTGCATTCTCAAGACCTTTCAATGTCATTTGTATATACTTAGCTCGCAATTTGCCTTCTTCTGTCTGATCCGGTCCTAGTTCCAGCCAAGGAGCAATTCCACAAATTGTTCTCCCTACAGCCTCCAAATACGAAACCTCTCTTCTCAACGGTTCAGTTGACAAAGATTCAAACGGCATATTCTTTTTCAGTGTCCCTTGACTAAGATTGTCCAATACCGGATTGGCTATTTTTACCATAGTATTCACCCAATACCATCTGTCTTCACTTCCTGTCGGTTGGGCATAAGATTTTAAACAGAAAAGAAGAAAACTAAAGGCAACCCATATTCCTATTCTATTTTTCATTTTGAATTTTCTTTAAACGTAATAAAGCTTCCACATAATAATAATCTGCATAGCTCAAAGGTACATCCACTTCCGAATTCTTATTCAAATTTCCTACACTATGTTTCAAAATAAAACCTCCATTAGTTCCAGGCTCCGCCAAGTAATCCGATGAGGACAATGAACGAATCTGCGCTTCCGCCAAATCAAACCATGCCAAGGCTTCTTCATTTTTATCCAACTGACTCAATTCAATCAATGCAGAAGCCATGACTGCTGCCGCTGATGCATCACGAGGTGCATTTGGAATATCCGGTGCATCGAAATCCCAATACGGTACTTTGTCTGAAGGCAAGTTGGGATGATTCTTAATAAATCTCGCCACTTTACGGGCCTGTTCCAAATACTCTGGTTTTCCTGTTTCTCTATACATCATTGTATAACCATATAATGCCCATGCTTGCCCCCTAGACCATGCAGACTCATCCGCATAGCCTTGATGTGTATTTTTAGCATGGGGCAATCCCGTAATCGTATCATAAGAAACGACATGATAACAACTGTTATCCGGTCGGAAATGCTGTTTCAAAGTAGTTTGCGCATGAGCATTAATCATATCCATATAAGACTCCTTTCCCGTTTTTTTAGCTACAAATGACAACATCTCAAGATTCATCATATTATCTATAATTACCGGATATTGCCATTTAGCTCTAGGTCCCCAAGAATTTATAGCACCGATTTTACTGTCAAAACGTGTTGCCAATGATTTTGAACCAGTTTTCAACACTTCCAAATAAGTAGAATCATGTGTCAATCTATACCCATTACCAAAACTACAATACAACATAAATCCCAAATCGTGCGTAGAAGTCATATTCTTGGCCGGTTCCACACGTGAAGTATATAGTTCGGCATATCTCTTTAATTTTTCTGTTGGATCGTTTTCATACAAATACCATAACACTCCAGGGAAAAAACCTGAAACCCATGATTTATAATCAACAGTCTTCAATTCATTATTTTCATACGTTCTAGGTAATTTCTTTTCCTGATTTTCCAATTCTTCTGCCAAAAACATAGCTTGTTGGCTTGAAACTTTCAATCCTCTTTCCACCACTTCTGATAAGGTTTCTTTCTTATCGCAAGATATCAAAAACATACTTATAAGAAGCATTATAATTCCCCCATAAAATCTCATATTCTATATTATTTATTATCTTATTTCAATGCTTTATCTAAAATCAGCTATATATTTTACAAACCAGCAAAAATTGTAGCCAAAAAATAATTTATTACTCCTTGATCTTTATGGAAAATAAATACATAGCATAAAACATTCATCCACCCTCAACAAGTTGACTTTATATACATTCTATTTTTCAACTCATTGAGGTGGAGAATTCAAAATATCTATCAAATAACTATCTTCTACAGAGGGTACTTAGGATCTGAAACATTATCAGGATTCTGCTCCAAGGCAGGATTGGAATCTAATGATGTTTGAGGTATTTTCCACAAGAATGTTTTTTGTGGAACGAACTGTAATTTTTGACAATTATAGTATCCATTCTCAAACATATATGTCTTATACTCATAAACATTCTTTCCCAATCTATTTGTACGCAATTCATCATAATACAAATGTCCTTCACCTATGAATTCCCAAACTCGCTCTTGAAAAATGGCATCATCAAAAGCTTCTTTAGATAATCCTGTCGCAACAGGATTACTATTAGATCTATTATGTACAGCATTCAGTTTAGAATATGCGTCTTCTGTAGGTCCATTCAAATAGTTTTCCACTTCTGCATAATTCAACAAAACATCCGAATATCTCATTGCTATATAATTAGCTTTAGAGCCTCCTGTATCATAACAAGACTTAGTACGATCGTAAAACTTTACACAACCAGGAGAAGTCGAAGGCCACATACCTTCACCTTTACCTGAAAATCCTTTATACTCAGGCTCCCACCAACGACGAGTAGTTGTACCAGTTATTGTATATTCCGTCAAAAAGCATTGTTTACGTACATCTTCATCTTGAAAAGAGAAATAACTTTTATGGGCAATTCCTGCACGAGCATACATTTTTCCACCCAAACACTCATCTTTCGTATTAATGCCAAAATAACAATGTAAATCACTTACTTGGGTAGCTCCAAATTGAATTTCCAAAAGTGATTCCTTTGTATTCTTAGCCGCTTCTTCTACAAACCAATACCACAGTGATTTATAATCCGGCAAAAGTTCATATTCTCCAGAAGAAATCACATCTCCTAAATATTTTTTAGCTTCTTGAAAATAAGTTGTATTATAATTATCCATACATCCTCTTGTTAAATAGACATCACCCAACAAAGCTTGCGCAGCACCCTTACTAGCCTTATAATAGGCACCATTTCCCCATTGAGAACGGCTCGGAAGATTATCAATACAATATTTTAGATCATCAATAATATAATCATACGTTTCATCAATCGTTTTACGAGGAATTTCCAAACCACTCAAACCTGATGTATAAGATTCCGGAATAGCTAGTCCTCCATAAATACGAAGCAATACAAACATAGTATAAGCCCGAAAGAAACGCGCCTGACCATAAACTTGATTACGCTTTTTCTCTTCTATATTTACTTTATCACCACGACCAAGCACAACATTACAACGATTTATTAATTCATATCCACTATCCCATATCTGTATATTATATGTAGTTGACTGATTTACCCCTTGCCAAGAGTTGAAATTTTTCACTCCATCTTTGGAGGAATGCGCTGGCATTGCATGTTCTGTCAACAATTCTAAAGTCATCAACGTTTTATATCCTGCTGTGAATTTACGAAAATCAGCATAAACAGAATTTAAAGCACTTTGCAATTCTTCTTCTGTATTATAATAAGTTCCTGGATTAATAAATGTATAAGTAGATTCTGATAAGTCAGTACAACTCACAAAAGACACTATTGCAAAAAACAAAATAAATGTTTTGCCCCTCCAATTTACATTCAATTTACTATGATTAAATATATATGTTTTCATATTACCTTATTTATTAAAATTAAAATTTAGCATTCACGCTTATGCTTACACTTTTTATCCATGGATAAGATGTATCCCCATTTTCTGGATTATATCCTCTTTGACTAGAAAAAGTTACAAAATTCTGGAAATTTAGAGATGCACTTAATCCCTTAATACCTTTTACAGCCTTAAATGGATTTCTACCAAAATCATAATTAAGAGCTATGCTCTTAAGAACAAAATAGTACCACCCAGAATTAACACGATCACTTTCGTGAGTATTAGAAGCTCCAGCAGCCGGATATGTACCATTAGGATTGGAAGGACTCCACATTCGTTCATATGCATATTTAGATGGAACACCAATAGTGCTTGCATTCAACTGATTTTCTGAAATTTGCAAATAAGAACTTCCTCCCACAAAATCATCTGCTCCATTTCCCAAAATACTAATCCCCCATTTTTTATATTGTATATTTAAAGCAACCCCATAAATAAGTTTCGGATCTGTTGTTCCAATATTTACCTGATCTTTTACTGTTATTTGGTTATCTCCATCTAAATCTTTATACATTTCATCACCCATTTTAGCTGTTGCCTCAATTTTTCTATAGGCAGCAAGTTGTTCCTCTGTACGTATAATACCATCCGCAAGGAGAGCATAACGAGAATTTAAAGATTCTCCCACCTTTAAATAACTACTTAATCCTAACCCTGATTTCAAAGTTATGGACTGTACATCATTATATAGTTCTTTTATCTTATTCGTATTACGGCTTAAGTTCACTGTCGCATCAATTTTCAAATCATTCAGATCAATAATATTACCTGTAATAGATAATTCCCAACCTTTATTCAACACAGAACCCACATTACTCAACATTGAAGAAAATCCAGAAGTGGAAGGTATAGGTACATTATAAAGCAAATCAGAGGTTTTCCTATGATAATAATCAGCAGTAACATGGATACGATTCCACAAAGATAAATCAATGCCAATATCAAATTGATTGGCACGTTCCCATTTTAAATTAGGATTACCAATTGTTTCATAAAAGCCTTGCATCTCAGTATCATTGTATATATAATTATCAACTTTCAGTTGTGCTAATGATTTGTAATTACCAATCTCTTGATTACCTGTAACACCAAAACTTCCACGTACTTTCAAATTAGTTATAACTTTATTTCCTGCAAGAAATTCTTCCTCACTTGCACGCCAAGCCAAACCTATTGACGGGAAAAATCCCCATTTATTATTCTCACCAAATCGAGAAGAGCCATCATAACGAGCTGTAGCTGTTAATAAATAACGATCTTTATATGCATAAGTAACACGTCCAGTCCATGATATCAACGAATTTTCATATTTATCACTTCCATACTCGACTGTTTCCCTATTTGCTTGTCCCATATCCCATGCACCAGTCTCATCATTTGCAAAACCATTACCAGAAATAGACAAAGTTTCATACATATAATTTTGCCATGAATAAACACCAGTAGCTGTAAAACGATGATCTCCCCATTCATTCATATACGAAAGTATATTTTCGGTAAGACGGCTCATTTTTTTTGTATATCCATTCCCACCTTTTCCATATCCAGTCGAAGTCGTTATTTTTGATGTTGTATAATTATAATCACGCTTATTAGCAATATCAAGACCAAAATTCGTCTTAAAAGTCAATCCTTTTGCTAATTGAAATTCTGCATAGACATCTCCCAAAAGACGACTGACATTTGATTTTGTTGTAACCTCTTTATAATTAGCTACCGGATTCCAGTAGGCAGCATCACCAAAAAGAGTAGATATCCTTGGATTGTCTTGTGGCACTGCAAAAGTCCCATCTTCGCGATATACAGGCAAAGTAGGCCAACCATCACGCCAAATATCATTTAATGCACCTTGATAATTACTCAACTCTGCCATATTTGCCTCTGTATATGAATACTGCATATGTGTTCCTATCTTCAAAAAATTATTAAATTTATGTTGTACATTCGTACGAAATGTATACTTATCAAATTCAGAACCAGGTAATAATCCATCCTGTAGATAAATACCTCCAGATAGCATATATTGTGTATCACCAGACGTTCCATCTAATGACAAACTATAATCTTGAACTGGTTTACAGCCATACAGTGTCTCTCTCTGCCAGTCTGTGTGAGTATCTGGAGCCGGATTTTCATCATTATAGACAGTCGTACCTTTAGAATTCATATAAGCAGAGTTAATATAATCAATAAACTGATCATGCGACATTGTTTCGATCAATCGGCCAGGCATTTGAAATCCATAATTAGCATTAAATGAAAGATTCTTAGAATCTTTTCCTCCTGTTTTCGTAGTAATCATAATTACACCATTCGAGCCACGCGATCCATAGATAGCTGTAGCCGAAGCATCTTTTAATACTTCTATAGATGCAATATCATTAGCATTAATTTCATTTAAAGAACCATTCATTAAAGGAAATCCATCTACTACATACAACGGATCATTCCCTGCACTAATAGAGCCATTACCACGTATCCTCAATGTAGGAGATTCACCTGGACGGCTATTGGTCACAACAGAAACTCCAGTAACCCGACCTTGTAATGCTTGTATTGGATTGTTAGCCGTCACTGAGGTGATATCTTTAGATTTAACCTGCATTACCGAACCTGTTAAATCACTTTTCTTTTGAGTACCATATCCTACCACCACTACCTCTTCCAAAGTCTCTGTATCTTCTGATAAAACAATTTTATAAAAATTTCCACCTTCTATTTTAACTGTTTGATCAACATAACCAATGTAACTCACGACTAAAGTTCCTTTCTTAGGAAGATCAGGCAATGAGAACTTACCATCAAAATCAGTTATAGTCCCTTGACCAGTACCTTTTAATACAACATTCGCGCCAATAATAGGCTCACCTGTTATATCTACCACTTGCCCTGTTACTTGAACTTGAGCATACACTACGGATGCAATTCCCAATAATAAGGAAAAAAGGAGCATCCTGATTGATTGTGTTTTCATAATTTTTAGCATCACAAATTGTTTTAAAAATTTAATTAGTTATTAATTGTATTCAATCTTTATTTTGAATATAGATTCCAAAAATCAATGGTCAAAAGTACAGACTAACAAACAATTAAAAAAGATGGCAAACTCTACATTTCACCATAAAAACATGGATATTTTCTTATTTACATGGATTTTTTATCCTATTAGTTTATCATTTAATAGAAATAACCAACTCTACTGCTATTTTCCAATTCACCAGACATAAGGAATCACTTCTTGCATATAAATAGCATCAAGGCTCCAAAGAGAAACATCATTCGTGTTAAGCCCATCCGATTCATCTAATGGAGCAGGAACTACAGGAGGAAGTAAGGTCTTTACCTTTAAAGAACATTTAGATCCTCCTACTCTAGCAAATAGATCATTCCATAATTTCTTTTTCATTACAGCATCATGAGTCTGAAATGCAGCATAGGCTTTCAAACGAGTTCGATAACGATCATCCTTTACCATCTGTGCATATTCCAACCAAGCATTATTCCATTGAGGAAAATCAACCATATCCATTATTTCATTCATTATTTCAAAGCCACCCATTATAGTCATTAAATGATTAGTATTCAACAAATTTTGATCACATTCACTGGTAATTACACCTGTTGCCGGATCATACCCTAAAGCAGCAGGTCCTGTACTAATCCGATTAGGAAGAAGCAAAATACTTTTCATTCCTGCCAAAATCTTGTCACGATATTTAAGATTGCCTGTACGTTCCCACTCCGTCATCCAGTTACCTGCATAAGCCAACCAATCTGGTCCTATTCGAATACGAGCTGGAGCGGTACAAGGATATTTACTACGAGGCTGTGCCAAACGCATAGGATCTAATGTATATAACTTCTGATCAGCATCTCTTACTTCAGTCATCAAGTCTCCACACCGTTCGTCAGTTGTCAAATAATAAAAAAAACGATTCCAAGCTGCCTGACTAATACGAGCCTCTTTAGCACCACATCCCCAATGACTCACATTATGCCTGCTTCCTAATCCGGCATTAGGGCCAATATGATAAACATCCACCTCTGAAGTATGCCTAGTCATTGCTTCTGCCATACGCCATATATCAGCACGCCCCGTACGTAAAAAATTATACCATAGCCACATATTCGAAGCTAACTCCGTATTATCCCAAGCAAAACCTCCTACATCATATCTCCAAGTATGACGATTGTAATCATAAGAATGCATAACATCACCATAATTCCAAAAACCATACCACTTATTTTGCTCAATGGCCTTTTTATAAAAATCAATATATGCATCCAAATATTCCTCTACACAAGTTCGAAACGCAGTACTACGATCAGGAAGGCTCCATATTCCAAAAGCTTTCTGTTTATGCAAATATTCAGGAGTCGGTAACAAAACTCCCATCCCGGTAAGCTCCTTTGTGCAATTGGCAAAATTTTTTCTCCCGGAATATCCTGTTTGAGGAATAAAAGTAAGGGTAGAGGTACGAGATATACCATAAGGAGTACTCATTCCTTCTTGAACATCCTCATAGCTAGCACTCAATGTATGAGACACATTATCGTAATGTCTCAAGTCCATCGGTTCCGTCTCAGGACTCCACAACCAAGCAGTAAGAACAGCTGTTTCACTTTTTGTATCTGATATCTCAATAGTCGATGGATATGATTGCCAAAAATCATGTAAACAAATCCCTAAGCCACCTGTTATATCACCAACAAAAGCATATCCCTCACTACGTGATCCCGAAAAAGTTCCGATCCAAGGATTATCATCATTAGCACGTTTACGAATAGAAAAAGCATCAGGCGTAAGCTGAGATAAACGGTAACTATTCCACGAAGCCCAATGATCCAACAATATACGACTTCTTTCATCACACTGTTGAGAGTCAGGAATACGTTTGCCCTCCAACTGTTGAATTTGTAATGACGGATTATTATTAAGTACACGATGATCTGCCAAAGGTTGCACCGCTTCGCTCCATACCCCTCCATCAGCACAAGAAAAAGCTACATGTCGATTATAAAGAGCCTCACGCATAGGAACACTCCAACGAATGCCCAATGCAGATATAAAATCTCGACCTTGATCACCATCATAAATAAAGCTGTGCACCATTTTCACCTGTTCACTACCAGCATAAAAATAAAGTCGAACAACAAATGGCAGCCATTCCCTACCAGTTTTACCCTTGTGCACCCCCTCCAGTTTTATCAAAGTACGCACATTACCCACACGTTCCACTTCTGCAGATTTTAGTTCCCCCTGATAATCTACAAAAGAAATTGACGACATATTTTCAAGTTTAGGACAGCTTTGAGTAGTACATATCAAACGTAATTTTTCTCCAACTTTCACATTCTTATACAGCAAACTATCTATTAAGTACTTTCCTTTACGTGAAATATAAACGGAAATAAGCCCCGTCTCAATCCGTATGTTTTCAGTTGTTTCTTGCACTGTAACAAATGCCATGTCCGGTTTCTCTTCAGAGCCCAATTTATCTTCTTTCCTTATTTTTTCAACAACCATATTTTCCATTCCGGCAGGAATTACACCAGCTATACCACTCCATTTTATAGAACCATCAGGCCAGTATGCTAAAGGCCATGTATCAATCGGAATTTTTTCATTATCAGTAGAGGTCAACTGTAAAATGTCTTCCGAATAGATTTCTCCTTTACCAAAAGGAATACCCAAACTTACTGGTTTATTCATTTTTTGAGGTACGTTCCCTACCCAATGCAATGGGACTATTATTCTTTTATGATTCTGAAAACCAACATCGATGTTCCTTCCCTCTCTATCTCGTTGTCCCCAACTATCTAAAACAACTTGAGCTGACATGCCAATTACAAAAATCAACGATAAAAGTAAATAAATACCAAATCTTTTTATTCTCATACTCATCATATTAATTAATTATTTATCTATGTAAAAATACAAATAGGTATAAAAACCAAGAATAGCTAAAAAGGCAATACAAGATGCCAAAATATGGATTTTTGACCTTTTATATGGAATTTATTCTCTAAACAACCAATAGAGATCACATAAAAAAATAACGGCTATCTATCACAGACAACCGTTATCACATACTTCCTTCACTTTTGTTTAACTTTATATCCTAGATACCTATTAAAAACTATAAATTGATGAATTACATGGAAAATCTTCCACCCATCCAAAAACAATCTAGCGAACTGCCTTCAACATAATACTAAACTCGCCTACAAACGGCTTTCCTGTATCTGTACGAAGTTGAGGAACCGATTCCTCAGCACGGCGTCCTTTCTCCGGACGACCGAACACTCCTGATAAAATATAAGTTCTTTCCGGGCACATTGCGTCATTCTCCATATAACCGGAGTTTGAAACATGTATGGTTCCTTCAGATCCGGAACGTTCCATCCAACGCATCGCTTTTATTCCCGTCACATCCGGACTTCCCGCTGTTCCTCCCCATACGCCCAATATGGGAGCAGCTTGCTTATTAGGATAAGCATCATACGGGCCCAATCCCAGCCAATGTACCTGATCAAGTCCGGATACAGACTGCATGGACATACCGACAATAGGCAACCAAGGTACAGCCACTTTAGTAAGAATCTGATAATAAACGTTCAAGCGTCCATCCACTCCTATTGAATAACGATAAGTCACTGTAAAATGATTCTCCTGATCCACCCTATAATCCACAGTAGTACGGATAACCGCATTGGCCGGTGTCTTCTCCACATTCCATGCTGTTACCGATGACGTATAATGAGTAAGATCGACAGCCTTACGAAGATTTTCCTTACCAAATCCGGAAGTCTCACCTTGATTTAATTTACGCCAGATAGCCGGATACAAGTCTTTTATCAACTGCTTTCCCTTTAGCTCCGCAGACACCAATTGTCCATTCTTCGGACTAAACACATAGCGGATATCACCAGCCTCAATGGTAACCTTGTCCGTTTCAGTAACCAAAAGTTCACGACAAACAGGAACAGACACCGGTTGTTCTGTCTGAGGACAAAGTTCAACAGCCCTACGAGTAATCTCTGTTCCTTTTTCATCTGTAAATACAAACCACACATAATACGTTTTTCCCGGACGAACAGTCACTAGTTTTTCTACCGGCAATTTAAAGTCCGACACTGTATGGGGATAGCCATACATGGAATCAGTGCCCGAATATAATACATTCTCATCTTCCCGTACAGACCAGGCCATTTTTACAGAACTAAGATTCGTAAAATCAAAATCATTCTGGATAGGAATACGTACCGAATCCTGACCGGGCACAAATGAAATTTTGTCCACAGCAGGGTAAACCGGAGCATAGACGGCCTTCGTCTCCCAATAGTCACGAGTGAAATTACGATAGGAATCCACAATACCATCCCAACCGGCTGTATTAATTCTTAAGTATTCATCTTCACTCAAATCTTTCTCTTTCTTTCGGACAGGAGTCTTAACCCCTTGATCCGCCCACATCCATACAGCTGCCCCGGCTCCGGCAGGATGTTTTGTCAATGCCTTCCAACGTGCTTCCAATCCTCCAAACGCATCATTGCCATAAGCATGTGTGTATTCAGTCGAAATAACAGGACGTCCGGAATGTCCGGCAAGCCGGTCATATTCCTGCGGGTTCCAGTAATGAGGAGCAAGAATATCCACTTCTTTAGGGAGCCATTCTTCAGGACGCCAAGGCAACAGTACCGGACGAGTGGGATCAAGTGCCTTGACCAATTTTACAGAAACCATGTGCAGAGAGGTCAAAGGATCTTCGTTACCTATTGACCAATAAATAATAGACGGTTTGTTTATATCCCGGACAATCGTTTCATACGAACGTTGCAGAACCGCCCCTGAGAATGAAGGATCATACATCAAGTTTCCGGCTCCTCCTAGCGTCACTTCATTGCCCACGTACATTCCCATTGAATCACATAGTTCAATAAACCCTTCGGCAGGTGTGTAATGCGAGAGACGAAGATAATTGATATTGGCAGCCTTCATCAGCGTAAGATCCTCCAACCACTGCTTACGGGTAGTGGCACGACCTACATCCGGATGTTCATCATGCCTGTTCACCCCACGAAGTTTAACTGCCTGTCCATTAATTCTGAAAACTCCTCCATCAGTGGAGATCTGACGGAAACCGACACGTTCCATACGTGTATGTGTTACTGCCTCTTTTTCTAAAAGTTCCACTTTCAAACTATACAAATAAGGAGTTTCGGCAGTCCACTGGTGCGGAGCCTCAACCGGCAGGCTCAGACAAATCTCCCGATCCGTCGAAACGTGGGCAGGTACAGTCATTTGTCTTTGCGCCACCTCTTTGCCTTCTTTGTCGGTAAGTGTGAAACATAGCTTATAAGGCTCGCCGGGGCTAGGATAGTTTCCGGGCAATGTATTCTTATGCTTATCACTGATCATCACCCGTATGTCCAGATTCGCATCTTGAAACAAATGGTCAAAAGTTGTCTGCACCACCACATCATCAATCCATCGTTTAGCCGGCATAGCCTCCAAAGTTACATCTCTGTAAATACCTCCCCAAGTCCAGTCATCACAAACATCAAACTTATACTCACGGGTGATCTGCCTTACCCTGACAGCCAGTTTGTTAGGTTCATCCACTTTCAGTTTATTCGTCACATCAAAAGCAAAAGAAGTATATCCGCAATCATGACGCCCCAGTTCGTTCCCGTTGAGCCAAACTTCGGCCGATGACCATACCCCACCGAAATGTAACAAGATACGTTTGTCTTTCCAATCCTGAGGAATTGTAAACTCCCGCACATAAAATCCCTCACCGGCTTGATTATCCTTGAATCCTCTATAAACCGGTTCTTCATATCCCAACAAGGCCCAATTGGATGGAACAGGAGTTGACTTAAATTTGCTTTTAGCAAAATCAGGCGTATAAAACCTTTCCAAACGGTCCGCCTCCTTTTGATTGGCGGCAAATGCGAACTGCCATGTACCGCTTAAATTTATCTGTTCCTGAGCCAGCACCCCCAAGCTGCTCAATGACAGAAACGATGAAATAAAAATAGTACGTAAATTCATAAAGTA
>ERZ1673697.365-NODE-365-length-72227-cov-34.322826_pt1 | contig 72227 bp, 75 predicted proteins | sample MGYA00580227_ERZ1673697 | MGnify/ENA primary metagenome ERZ1673697 (study PRJEB41218, sample SAMN15661759) | gut metagenome | host: Homo sapiens | place: Canada: London | collected 2015-08-20/2019-03-30 | study: EMG produced TPA metagenomics assembly of... | reverse complement strand
CCATCATTGGCAACTGCCCTTCATGCGGAAAGTATTCGTTCCAGGGCACATACGTCGAAGTCGCACATTCCTCGCGTGGTCATGCCAACTATAATGAATGCAATAGCTGCCATTACGTTCAATATTTAGGAACATACACTACCAAGAGCCACGGATCCGGTGCTTATGGGTCGGGCACCTGCCCGGATTGCGGCAGCCATACATGGGTGTTGCAAAGCCAGCAGGCAGCCACCTGCACCAGCAACGGTTACAGAAGCTATTCGTGTGCCTGCGGTCAGACAAAATCTGAGACGATCTATTCCAGCGGGCACAACTACAGCTATGGCTCGTGGGAACAGTATTCTGCATCGCAGCATCGGCGTGAAAATTACTGCCGGAATTGCGGAGCAACGGACTACGACTACGCTTCGCACGGCATGAGTTATGGCTCATGGAGCAAGTATTCGGACAGCCAGCACAGCCGAACGGCCTCCTGCCGCACTTGCGGGTACTCCACAACGGAGTATGGTAATCACAGCTATTCCACCGGTGCATGGAGCAAGCACAGTGATACCCAGCATAGACGTTCGAAAACCTGCTCCGGCTGCGGTGCATCTACCTACGATTATGCTGACCATTCGTATAGCTATGGTTCATGGGTATCTGACAGTGAAACCCAGCATAAGCGTTCTAAGACGTGCTCGGCTTGTGGCGACAGCTCCTATGAGTACGCAGACCACACCGACGCGAACGGTGACGGCAAGTGCGACGATTGCGGTGCAACTGTCAGCCTGACGATCAAGTGGGACGCCGGAACGAACGGCGGCACCATTGATGGCAAGACCAGCATCACCACGACAGGCAAGCCGAATGCGACGGCAACCGCCCCGACGAGCACGCCGGTCAAGGTCGGTCATGCGTTCAAGGGCTGGTACACCGCCGCTTCTGGCGGCAGTCTGTACAATACCGTGACCATCACAGCGGCAAAGACGTTCTACGCACAATTTACCGCCAACAGCTATACGCTGACGTGGGATCTTGGCAATGGCACGACAGAGGAAACGAAGCAGACCTATGGGGAAAAGCTGACGTTGCCGACTGAGCCGACGCGCAAGAATGCCGAGTTCCTCGGCTGGTTCACGGAAGCGAACGGCGGCACACAGGTCGATGCCAACACCATCTACAAGACAGATGGTGACAGCACCTACTATGCGCATTGGGAGATCACAGAGGTTTTCTCGGTCACAGTTCCCGTCACGCTGCCGCTCGTCGTTGACGAAGGTGGAGAAGTTCATGTTGGCGCAGCGGAGATCATCAATGCGTCTACCGGTGATGTCATCGTGTCCAGTGTTTCAATTTCTACCAAGAATGGCTGGCAGCTCGTTCCCTACACGACTGACATGGCGCACGCCAAAGTCGATGCGAAACAGCTTGGTTTCAAAATCAACGATTCTGTGACGACGAAAACCGGTGATGCAGAAACATTCTCGCTGACCTCACCGTGGACGATTGCAGAAAACGGCAAGCTGCCGCTCTCCTATGATGCCGTTGTCAGCGCCGTATCGCAGCCGGTAACGGCACAGGATGTTTTAAGCATCGTGTTCGTTTTGGAATGGGGAGGTGAATAATTTATGATGAAAATTTTGAAGCGCGGAAAGCTGCTCGTTTTCTGCGCACTGCTCTGTCTGCTGTTTGCGACGGTTGTGTCGGCGGCCGGCAGCGGCGATGTGGCATCCGCTGTTGAAAGCACCTGGACCACAGCGTCCACACAGATCAAAACTGTTGTGGATAACGTGGTTTTTCCCGTGATTGACATGGTTTTAGCCATTGCTTTCTTCGTAAAACTCGGTACCGCATACTTTGACTACCGAAAGAGTGGGCAGTTTGAATGGACTGCCCCAGCCATCCTCTTTGCCTGTCTCGTGTTCACACTGACCGCGCCGACCTACATCTGGGGCATCGTCGGGCTGTGATCAATTCAGAAAGAAAAGGCAGGTGACGCGGCTTGTTTATCTGGGATTTCGTCGCATCGACGATCTTGGAACAGATCATGGATTGGGTCTACAAGCAGATCATCGGCTTCCTTGCGAACTTCTTTGCAGAGATGGGCAACATGGGAGCCGAAATGTTTGAAATGAGCTGGGTGCAGAGCATCGTCCTGTTCTTTAGCTATCTGGCATGGATTTTATATGCAGTAGGCTTCGTTGTTGCCTGTGCGGAATGCGGGCTGGAATATTCGTCTGGTCGGGCTGACATCAAGGGAACCGCCATGAATCTCATCAAGGGATTCATGGCGGTCAGTTTGTTTTCTGTGGTACCGGTGAAACTCTATGAGCTTTGCGTATCCTTGCAGGCGAATTTCGGATATGCCATCAGCGGCGCGGGCGCGAGCTTCGGCACGGTTGCCGGAAATATCATCGACGAGCTGACCGTTGAAAACTTCGTAGATTTTGCTACGACACACGTCGGCGGCTTCGGTTCGGTTACCAGCCCGATCATGGTGCTGTTCTGCATCATCCTCATGGCGTATGCGGTCATCAAGGTTTTCTTTGCAAATCTGAAGCGCGGCGGCATTCTGCTCATCCAGATTGCAGTTGGCAGTCTGTATATGTTCAGCGTCCCGCGCGGATATCTGGACGGATTCTACCAGTGGTGCAAGCAGGTCGTGGGGCTGTGCCTCACGGCTTTTTTGCAGGCTACGATCCTGATTGCAGGACTGTCGCTGTTCAATGAACACGCGCTGCTCGGCTTGGGGCTGATGCTCTCCGCCGGAGAGATCCCGCGCATTGCGGGCGCGTTCGGTCTGGACACATCAACCAGAGCGAATCTGTCCAGCGCAGTTTATACCGCGCAGACAGCGATCAACATCACAAAAACCGTCGCAAAGGCGGCTGCGGCATGATGGAGGTGAAGATATGGATACGAGCTTTTTAGATGAAGATCTGGAGATGATCGAGGTGCTGGATCATCCGGCACTTTTCACAGACAGCAGAATCCCGCGCGCGGCTGTGCCAAAGGGACTTTATGCGTATGACCTCTATGAAAGCTGCGACACGGGCAATTTCTGCTACATTGCGCCGCTCGTAGTGGTCAACTACGGCGGTACGGTACTCACAAAGGAACCCATTGACTTCGGCGGCGCAGACAGGATCGATCTGACGGAAGATACCTCACCCAACTTCCTCGGCGGAGCTATGCGGGTGCATGACTTCATGGCGGCGTCTCTGGACGAGCTGCGGCAGTACAGCGAGGAGCCGCAGCTCGGAGGAATGTAATGCCGGAGCTGACAATGGGCAGCCTGTTCGATGGCATCGGCGGCTTTCCGCTGGCTGCGGTGCGAAACGGGATCACACCCGTGTGGGCTTCGGAGATCGAGCCGTTCCCCATCGAAGTCACGAAAACGCACTTCCCCGACATGGTTCATGTCGGAGATATTACAAAGCTCAACGGCGCGGAGCTGCCGCCCGTGGACATCATCTGCGGGGGCAGCCCGTGCCAGGACTGCTCGGTTGCGTCCGGGACACGCGCTGGATTGCAGGGCGCGCGTTCCGGACTGTTTTTTGAACAAATACGGATTACAAAGGAGCTGAGAGATGCAGACATACTTCGAGGGCGATCAGGTCAGTCTGTTCGACCAAGATACTTCTGCTGGGAAAACGTCATGGGCGTATTCAGCTCAGGCACGCCGCACGGGGAGGATTTCCGGATTGTCCTGGAGTCAATTGCTCGATTACATTGCCCCACCGTATCAATTCCTCGACCTTACCCCTGGGGCTGGAAACCTGCTGGGGCAATTCGAATGGGAGATGCGTTCAGCCTTGCATGGAGGGGCTTTTTTGCGGAATACTGGACCCTCGCCCAGAGACGCCACAGAATCCTGCTTGTCGCAGATCTTGGAGGATCATCCGCCGAAAAAATATTATTTGACTACTGCGGCTTGTCTGGGGATCTTGCGTCGGGCGAAGGAACGTGGCAAGCCGTTGCCGAAAGCGTTAGACACTGCTTTACGGATACAAGCTGGCTTGATTGGCTCGACGAACGGCAGAGGGAAAAAGAATCTAAGTGACGAGCCCGTTGCCTTTGCACAAAACCAGCGTGATGAGGTGCGCGATTTGCACAACATTGCCGGTGCGCTCGGTGCGCAACCGGGGATGAAGCAGCAAACGTTCATTGCTTCCTTTTCCGCAGGCGCCGGTGCGACTGCTGGAACAATTGGTTACGCCGAAGAAGTAGCTCCGACACTCAAAGGCAGTCCCAGCGGCAACTGTATGCCGTCCGTCATGTGCCTGCACGATCAGGGCGGGCAACGGATGGACGTGTGCGAGAATATGACCGGCACACTTCGCGCCAACGAAAAGGGACATCAACCCTTGGTATATGAGAATCATGGTGTTGATGCCCGTATCCGGGAGTCCGGCGAAGTCAGTCCAACGGTCACAGCACGCTATGGTACAGGCGGCGGCAATACACCGCTGGTGCAGGAGCCAAACGAGGTCTACTGCATCGTCGGCAATATCATTGACCGCCAGCCGGAAAACGGCGGCAACGGCTGTGGATATCAGGAAAATCTTGCATACACGATTACAACTGTAGACCGCCACGCGGTCTATGCACGGCAGCGTGTGGACGAATTCCGCAATGACGATATCGCCAGCACGCAGAGTGCACGGCAGGCCAAGGATGCGACGGATCTGGTCGTAGAACCGGATCGGCAGTATGCGCAGCTCATTCGAAGACTTACTCCAGGGGAATGCGAACTTCTCCAAGGGTTCCCACCGGGGTGGACAGATATCCCGTCCGCGGCGGACTCTGCCAGATACCGTGCTCTCGGCAACAGCATTCCTGTGCCGTGCGTGGAATTCATTATGAAAAGCCTGCAAGCAGTTGCCGCAATGGAGGCTGATGTCATGCAGAGCCAAGTACAAGGAGAGCATCATGCAGAAGAATGAATTTGAAGTCATGGTCAAGGAGTTGCTGCCGGACGTGACAGCGCAGGCCATGGAGAAGTGGACGCAGTATGCACAGGAGTTGGAGCAGGACGGCACAGAAAAGCAAAGCGACCTTTATGATGCCGCCTATGTGGAACTGCGTCTCGTCAAGGAGCATCAGGGTGAGACGGCCGCAGCGAGCCTGTTCAACTACGGGGAGCAGTTCGTGTTCAATTATTTTGAACTGCGCGGTACGGCGGCGAAGCTCACCGAGGGTTGGACGCTGGAGCAGATCCGCGACTATACCATTGAAAACGGATGCGACCCCACCGACGAGGAATACCGGGAATCCGCACAGGCGCTGCAGGCGTTCCGCAGCCAGCAGGCGCATACATTTTCCGGCAAGATGTGCTTGTAATATGCTTCGTTTTGCGGCGATTCTTTGTTGCTTATTGTGAATAGCTTTGTTCCGGCGCTTACAGTATGCTTGCTTTGCAAATCAAAAAGGAAAGGACGAAGCCCAATGGCAGATAAAAAGAACTTGTGCGCTATGATTCCGGCAGATCTCCACGCGCGTGTGCGGCTAGAGCAGGAGCAATCCGGCAAGACACTCAGCGAATTCGTAGAACAGCTTATCACAGATTATTACAAAATGAAAGAAGGAACAAAAATGACAGGCGATATGAGAACGATGGCGATCCAGCTTCCGGAAGAACTCTTCGAGCGGCTGAAGGCATATCTCAAGCGGAATAACCTCAAGCAGAAGCAGTTCATCATCGGACTGATTGAGGACGCGCTGGAGCAGGAGGAAGAAGACACTGCTGAGCAGCCGGAGACAGAAGAATCCGACGAACCGGACATGGATGCCGAAGAAGAATAACCACCCAGCGCCGCCGCAGAAGATTTCTGCGGCGGCGCTTTTTTGCATTTTGGAGGTGATCGTATTTATATTTATCCCGATAACCTGAACGCCAAAGCCACGCTCTGGCTCTGGCAGCTCCGGGATCTGGCCGTCATCGGCATTGGGCTGCTCATTGCGGTGCTTGCGCTGACGCAGCTTGGATTGTTTTTGCCAATGGTGTTGGTGGCGGCGTATGCGTTTTTGTCCATCCACCTGGACGGACTCAGCGTGCTGGACTTTCTCTCGTTCGTCGTGAGCTTTTACATCACGGAGCAGCAAATTTTCGAGTGGGAGGACCCGACATGAAAAAGCAGAAGAAAGACAAGCGTCGGCAGTCCACCCAGCAGCTCATGGGCATTCAGAAAATCACGGACTACTGCATTTCTACCGACGCGGGCGATCTTGTTTTTTACATCATCAAGCCCACAAACATCAGCGTCCTCCCAGCTGGCGCAGTCAGCGCGAAGATCCGCGCGCTGCAGAACACACTCAGCGCACAGGCAGGCGTCGAGCTGCTGGCAATGAACTCCCGTGAGAGCTTTAACGCGACGTGCCTCTTTTACCACGACCGGATGCAGGAGGAAAAGAACCCCGCGATCCGGGAACTGCTCGAACAGGACCGTGCGTTTCTGGACGAAAAGCAGGTGCAGATGACGCTGGCGCGGGAATTCTATCTCACCGTGCGACTGAAAAACGAGAAGCCCGACACGGCGTACACCTTACTTTCTACCATTGAAACGAAATTCCGCGACAACGGCTTCACCACGCGCCGTGCGGGGAAAGAAGACCTCAAGCGCCTGCTTGCCATCTATTTTGAGCAGAACACCACGACGGAGCGCTTCGAGGACTACGACGGTCAGCGCTTTCTGGAGGTGATCTAGTGGGGCTTTTTAAGCGCAAACGAAAACCGGACGAGGAAACCGAAAATCTCAAAGCGTTTCTGGACATGATCGCGCCCAGCATCGTGAAATTTGAAACCGGCTATTACATCTGCGGCAACACGTTCCGCTGCATTTGGGCGCTGCGCGAGTATCCAACATCGACCGACGATCTTGCCATCCTGCGGCATTTGGGCGAAAAGCACGGCGTGACGCTGCACATCTATACACGCATGGTCTCGCCGCTCGAAGAACGCAAAATCGTCCATAACGCAGAGATCCGCAACCGCATGAACCGCGGCAGCTCACAGAATATGCAGTAGGCAGTGGAGGCGGAGAGCAACTTGCAGGATGTGGCGAACCTCATCGGCTCCCTGCATCGGAACAAAGAACCGCTGCTCCATTGCGCGGTCTACATCGAAATGATCGCGGGAGATATGCAGGAGCTGCAAATTTTGCAGACAAACGTGGAGGTCGAGCTCATGCGCTCGAAGCTGAACGTGGACAGGCTGAAGCTTCGCCAGCAGGCAGGCTTCTGCGCCGTCAGCCCGGTCGGATTCAACGCCTTTGGCACAGAGTATGAGCGCGTCCTGCCAGCAAGCTCGGTCGCAAATCTGTTCCCATTCAACTATTCCGGTAAAACGGACCGAAAAGGCTTTTACATCGGGAAAGACAAATACGGCAGCAACATTGTTGTCGATTTCGACCAGCGCGACGAGGACAAAACCAGCGCCAATGTTCTGATTCTCGGCAACTCCGGTCAGGGCAAGAGCTACCTCATGAAACTGCTTCTGCTCAACTTTTTGGAAGCAGGAAAATCGGTCATCACGCTGGATGTGGAGCATGAGCAGTGGGAGCTGTGTCAGGCGCTCGGCGGCTGCTTTGCGGACATCATCGAGGGAACGTATAAGATCAATCTGCTGGAACCCCGCTGCTGGGACACCGATGCAGACCCATATGATGTGGACGCGCCCAAAGCGTTCCGGCAGTCCACGAGGCTTGCCCAGCATACCTCCTTCCTGAAAGATGTTTTCCGTACCTACAAGGATTTCACGACGGCGCAGATCGATACGATTGAAATTATGTTAACCAAGCTGTACACCGAATGGGGCATCACGGAGGACACAGACTTCTCGCAGATGCGCCCGGAGGACTACCCCATTCTCTCAGAATTGTATGACTTTATTGAAATCGAATACGAGAATTTCGACGAAACGAAGCCGCAGCTCTACACCAGAGAAACGCTCCAGCAGATCCTGCTGGGGCTGCATTCCATGTGCCGCGGTGCGGATTCCAAATTCTTCAATGGGCATACGAACCTGACCTCGACCCGCTTTTTGGTCTTCGGTGTAAAGGGTCTTCTATCCGTGGCGCAGAATGTGCGAAGCACGATCCTGCTGAACCTGCTGTCGTATATGTCAGACAAGCTGCTGACCGAGGGCAACACCGTTGCGGCGCTGGACGAACTCTATATCTGGCTGTCCAACCCGGTCGCCATCGAGTACATCCGAAATTCCCTCAAACGTGTGCGCAAGAAAGAATCCGCGCTGGTGCTGGCAAGCCAGAACCTTGAAGACTTTGACCAGCCCGGAGTCCGCGAAATGACAAAACCGCTCTTCTCCATCCCGCCGCACCAGTTCCTGTTCAACGCCGGTTCCATTGACCGCCGCGCGTACATGGATATGCTCCAGCTGGAAGACAGCGAGTTCGACCTTATTAAATTTCCGCAGCGCGGTGTGTGCCTTTACAAATGCGGAAACGAACGATACCTGCTGGAAGTCCACGCGCCGCCGTACAAGGAAGCGCTGTTCGGAAAGGCGGGCGGCAGATGATGAACGATGAAAGGATGACCATATGAAGCAAATTGAATTTGAACGTTGGGAGCCGGATGCGGAGAATCCGCGCAGGCTGACCTATGCCGGTCAGCGCACGGCGGAAGATGTTTTTCACGAGCTGGAAGCGCAGTTGGACAGCGTCGGCTATCTGCCCGACGAATATTTCACCATGGACTGGCGCTGGGATCATGGTCGGCAGATTCCAAAAGGTGCTGACTTTTTCTGTAAAACCGATTACGGCGGAAGCGAAGGAATCTATCTGGACGTCTATCTGGAATGGCAGGAGGGCGACAAGCCCAAAAAGGAGTGCTTCATCACCGGCAAAACGCTGGGCGAAAGCGGCGCGGATCTGGATCGGATGTTCCTCATTTCCTCTGCGATCACGAAAGCGTTCCGCGGCGACAACAGTGTCCACGCGCGGTACATGGTGGTTGGAGGGCAGTCAGAGCCGGCAGAAACGATGTCCCTGAACCTGTCTCCGGACGAACAGCGGCTGGTTGCACAGGCACTGGCGGAACAGCGCATCCGGCTGGGCCCGCAGGCAGAAGGTGAAGAAAAGCTCCTGCGCCGTATGACCGGAAGCGTTACGGAGTACATGGACGCGGCTGGGCTGGCGGACCGGCTGGACGAACATGACCGGGATCTTCTGGCGCAGCACGATGGAGAGCAGGAAACTGCGCCGGTCATGGGCGGGATGCAGCTATGAGCATGAGCGCAATAGCCGCGCGTGTTGCCGCCACGCTGCTGACTAGCGAGAAAGGACGCAAAGGCGTCGGCTTTCTGCTGGTTGCTATTTTTGCACCGGTCATCCTGATTGCCGCCATCCTCTGCTCTGCCACATCGGGTGGGGCCGACCACAACAACCTGGCGGTCGAAGCGTCGTTCTACGGAACCAGCTTTACAGATTCTGTGCCTGCCGAGTTCCAAACGCATATCACCGATATGCAGACGGCTTTTTCCTTTCTGGATTCGGCGGTGGCGGAAGCCAACGCGACTATGACCGACGGCAATCGCCTTGACCCGATACAGGTCAAGGCGATTTTTTATGCCCTCTGTTTTGGCGAGAATGCGCCAAGTCAGCGCGCGGCAGACCGTTTTGTGGACTGCTTTTTCATCACAGAGCAGAGAACGCGAACCGTACTCGTTGAACTGGAAGACGGGAGCGTCATAGAGCAGGAGGAACCCTATACCGCCACCGTGCCGCTTTCACTGGCGGCAGCGTATGAAAATCTTGCGGCAAAGCTCGGTCGGGCTGTCACCGACGAGGACAAGGAAAACGCCGCGCACATCTACACGATGATCGCGGGCAATGCCAACGGCAGCGACGGGACCGGCGCGTCAGGCGGCACAATTCAGATCGACTACGGCAGCGGAACCGGCAGCACGGGACTGGACACGTCCGGCTTCACGAACCCGGCTGGCAAGAACGCCGACGATCTGGTGCAGTACGCCATCCATGCCTATCAGGAGCATTGGGGCTATGTGTGGGGAACGTTCGGTCTTGTATTGACGGAAAGCCTGTTCGAAGCAAAACTCGCGCAGTATCCGGATGCCCTTGCAGGCAACGCAGATTTCATCCGTCAGACGTGGGTCGGTGGCAGAACGACGGACTGCGTCGGTCTGATCAAAGGCTACGGCTGGCTGGATGCGGAGACGGAAGAAATCGTCTACAACACGAACGGGATGCCGGACATCACCGCGAATGAGATGTACCATTCAGCGACCGTCTCCGGCCCCATCGATACCATCCCCGAAACACCCGGTCTTGCCGTCTGGCACGACGGGCATATCGGTGTCTATATCGGCAATGGTGAGGTGGTCGAAGCGATGGGCACGCGGTATGGTGTCGTCAAAACCAAGCTCGAAGGTGCACGTTGGACGCACTGGCTGAAAATTCCCTATATCAGCTATGACTGAGGAAAGGACAAACATGAACGTCTTAATGGTGGAGCCGGGAAAGGCTCCGTATGAAACGCAGATCGGCGATGATCTGCAAAGTATGCAGTCAGTAGTCGGCGGATATATCCAAGCCGTGTATCCCTACGAGGAACCGGTGGCATTAATTTGCTGCGAGTCTGGAAAGCTGGATGGTCTGCCGCTCAACCGCGCACTGCGCGATTCGGATGGTGATATCTATGACATCGTCGCGGGAAATTTCTTTATCGTCGGACTCGGCCAAAATGATTTCACCGACTTGCCGCACGAACTTGCCGAGCAATTCGCGGAGCGTTTTCGGCAACCGGAAATGTTCATGCGTGTAGATGGTAAAATCGTGGCCGCGCCGATGCCGGACGAGCAGGTGCAGGGCGGAATGTCGTACTGACAGGAGGATATATGAAACAGGCAACAATTCAAATCACATTTGAAGAAGAAAAGCTCCGCGCTCTTCGGCGCTACATCGCCAAGCGCGATTCGACGCTGGAAGCGGAGCTGCAAAAGGCGGCCCAGCGACTCTACGAGAAGGTCGTGCCTGCCGCTGTGCAGGAATACATCAGCGACTGTACGCAGGACGATCCAGTGCGCAAACCGCAAAAGAAATCGGAGGCGCAGGTATGAGCACGGCGGGCTTTCACATCACGGAGGACTGCGCGGAAGTCTATCTGCAAAACGAATCCGGCATGGAGTTTTTGCAGCTTGCCAGACGGCTCCATGATTATCTCCAGCAGGGACAGCGCCTGCCAGCGCGGAGTCTCTTTGAAGCGACGGACGGCTGCAAAGAGATCAGCCGCGAGGCGTTCGATGCGCTGGCAAAGCACCGCATGGAGAACACCGGCGAGGTCAGCGGACTGTTTGAGCTGGACTTTGACGCGCGGACGCTTTCTGCGCTCAACATCATGGACGGTTGGAAGGTCTACGCAATGCAAGACGTAGCAAACGCAGCAGAGCAGGCATTTCAGGAGGCTGAGATTTCCGAGGATGACCGCTGGCGCATCTTCCTCGACCGGCTGGATGGACAGGAGCTGACCACGCCGAGCAGACTCACTGTACAGAATTTTTATTTCGAGGATAGCATAGAGGCGATGGATGACCGAATACTGAATTTTTACGTCGTTCCGTGTTTCAACGTCGACGAAGTGTTCGGTACGTTCGTAGAAACCGATGAAAACGACCATGCGCTGAATATCTATGCCAACTACGATATGCAGCGCCAGCAGGTCTGCGATGAGCTGGAGATCACGCTCTATGGCAGCGGAATCGATGATCAATCTCTTACCTATCACCTGAATGCGGCAGAGAAAGAGGTGCTGCGTGAAAAGATGGAAGCCTACTGTATGCAGCGGGAGCATATGCCGTTAAATCAGCTCTGTCAGGAGATTTTGCAGGAGCAGGATGCTCCCACGCAGGAGATGCAGCTGTAACCGGCAGCGCGTTCCGCGCCGTCGCGCCCGTGTCAGCGGTTTATGCGGCTTTCCGAGTGCAGCCGAGCGCGTACCCGCCAAGTACCAGAAAACCGGACGTTGCGCCGGTGTGCGGGAGTGCTGCAAACACGAAAAAGGAGATCAAAATGTCTACGGAATTTTACTGTGAAGAATTTCCGACAGAGCAAAACGGCAGGTAGGTGCAGACGCTCAAAGATCTGCTGGAAGCTTGCCCGGAAGATCGTTTTCATTTCATGACACCGTTCGGCTACGTTGACCTGAACGCCCAGGACGCCGAGCGGCTCCGGCAGGGCGCGGCGGCGCAGGCACATACCGGCGAAAGCGGATGGGAAATACCAGTTCCGGCAGAAAAACTGCTGCAGCAGGAGCTGGTGTCCGCGAGAAAGGCTGAGAAGGGTCAATGGTACGCGATTACCACAGATCCGCAGCCGAAAATGTCGGAATCGGAGCAGATGCAGGAGATGCAGCTGTGACCGGCAGCGCGTTCCACGCCGTCGCGCCCGTGTCGGCGCTTTGTGCGGCTTTCGCGGCACAGCCGAGCGCGTACCCACCGGAAGCCTGAAAACCGGACACTGCGCCGACGTGTGGGAGTGTCCGGCAGAGCTACAGCACAGAAGCCGGAGCGCCTGCGGGCGGCTTTCGGCGGAGGGAGAAGCCGCGAGCGGCGAAGCAGGAGAAAGCCAAGGGGTCGTGCGCGCACCTTGGCAGACACATCTGCCCGCAGTGCGGGCAGTTTGGGACTTTCGGACAGGGGTTGTTGAGAGGGCAAAAACAGCCCTGTTGGGGTCGGAAGCGCAGATAGTCCCGCTGTTTCAAGGAAAACAGCGGGGTTGCGCACAAAATTGGAGGAAAATTGGCATGGCAAACAAGAAAATCAAATTCCCGCTCTGGCTCATGCCGGACACCAAAGCGACGGTCGAATGTCTCTACCGGCAGGACGGATGTAACAGCCAGAGCGAGTTCATCGAAAAAGCGATTCTGTTCTACTGTGGCTATCTGCAAAGCGAGTATGCTGGGGACTTCCTGCCGAAGATCCTTGGTGAAACGCTGGAGGCCATCCTCAGTATGTTCGGTGATCGTATCGGCAAGCTGCTTCTGAAGCAGGCTGTCGAGCAAAACGTCTGCAATCATATTCTCGCGTCAGATACGGATATTGACGCGCAGACGTACCAGCAGATGCGCGGAAAAAGCTATCAGGAGGTGCTGCGGACAAACGGTCAGATCTCGTTTCCGGAGGTACTGCGGCAGAAAAGCCGGTGGTAACGGATGGCGCGGTTGATTCAAAAAACCGGCTTCATCAGCCGTAAAAGCGCAGGCGGATACATGAAGTATATCGCCACGCGCGAGGGCGTCGAAGTCTTGACCGGCAAGGGACCAGCAACCGAAAAGCAGAAAGAGATGGTTTCTAAATTGCTCAAGGACTTCCCAGATGTGCGGGATTCCTTCGAGTATGAGGACTACAAGCAAGCGCCGACGCTGCACACTGCGTCGGCGCTCATTTCTGCGGCTTTGGATTCACATATGCAGAATCTTCAATCCGAAAACGGCTATCTGCGCTATATTGCAACGCGCCCCGGCGCGGAAAAGCATGGCGCGCACGGCCTGTTCGGGCGGCAGGAAAATACGAATCTGACTGCGGCTATGCACGACTTGACCGCGCACAACGGCAACGTCTGGACGATCATCTATTCCCTGCATCGTGAGGACGCGGAGCGTTTGGGATATAACAATGCCGCAGCATGGCGGAAGCTGCTGGTCAGCCAGCAGAACAAATTTGCCGAAGCCTTTCATGTCCCAGTGTCGGCACTGCACTGGTACGCAGCTTACCACGATGCGGATACGCACCCGCATATTCACATGATGATCTGGACAGATCAGGAGACGGTTTTGAAACGGGATGCTGTTGTGAAATTGCGCTCTGCAATGACCAACAGCATCTTTCAAGCGGAGCTGGAAAATCTCTATATTCGAAAAGATGCAGCTTACGAGGACGTGACAGAAGCGGCGCGGGCAGTCATGCACGATTTGGTTGACTGCATGGAATCCGTCTCCGAACCGCCCGCATCTATCCAAGGAAAGCTGTTGGAGCTTGCGCTGGAGCTGCGCACAGTCAGCGGCAAAAAGCAATATGGCTATCTCAAAAAACCGCTTAGGGATATGGTAGATTCCATCGTGGATGAGCTCGAAAAGCTGCCGGAGGTGGCGGCGTATTATTCCGTCTGGAACGGCCTGCGTGACACGCTGGAGGGCTACTATAAAAATTGGCCCCGTCAGCACAATCCGCTCTCCCAGCAGAAAGAATTTCGCGCCATCAAGAATGCCATCATTCAGGAAGCGGTGCGTCTGCGTCAGCAGATGGAGCCGGAAACTTCGCAAGCTGAAGAACCGTCTGCGGAAGAAACTTCTAGAGACGCTTCTGCAAATCCGACGCTTGCAAACGAAAATACTTCATTCACGCTTTCTCGCCCTGCGCAGCTTCCAACCGAATACCTTCTGAATTCAACCATTCGCCTGTTTCATCAGATGGGGCAGATCTTCCGCGACAATGCTGCACCACCCAGCAATCCGATGGGCATCCGCATCGACTCCAAGCGCCGTAAAAAGCTCATGCAGAAGCGGCTGGCAATGGGTCATAAGCAGGATGACCACGAACAAAATTACGGTCAGACATTACAATAACAGGAGGTGCATTTTGGCACAGTACATAGAATTTACCCCAGAACAAAAAGAATGTGCCGCAACCGTTGACCTCGAAGAATTTCTTCTCCGGCAGGGCGAAAAGCTCATCAAGTCCGGACGTGAAAAACGGCTTGCCAGCGACCACAGCGTCACGGTGCGCGGCTGTGAGTGGTTCGACCATGCGTCAAACGAAGGTGGCCGCGCTGTCAGCTTTGTTCAAAAATATTACGGCAAAAGTTACGTCGAAGCCATGTCCATGCTGCTCGGTGAGAGCATGGAGTCGGTTTATCCGCAGGCGAAAAAGCAGGAGTCGGTCGAACTAAAGCCTTTCGCACCGCCTGTTCCGAACGCGAATATGCACCGTGCCTTTGCGTATCTTCTCAAAACGCGCGGGCTGGACGCGGATGTTGTTTCGTACTTTGCCCGCAGAAAATTACTCTACGAGGACGCAGTACATCACAACGCTGTGTTCATCGGAACCGACGAAGGCGGCTGTCCGCGCCACGCGCATCTGCGCAGCACGAACAGCTTCGGAAAAGCCTTTCGTCTGAACGTCGAGTCCAGCGATCCGCGTTATAGTTTTCATTACAACGGCACGGACGGGAGCCTTTATGTTTTTGAAGCGCCCATTGATATGCTTTCGTATATCTCCATGAACCCACGGCAGTGGCAGGAGCACAGCTATGTTGCCTGCTGCGGCACGTCTCCGATTCCGGTGATGCAGATGCTGAAACCGGATACGCAGATCGTCTATCTGTGCCTTGACAACGACGATGCTGGACACAAAGCGAGTGAACGTATGGCAGAACAATTACGCGAACGCGGCGTCATGACAGAACGGCTCGTGCCGGAGCTGAAGGACTGGAACGAGGATCTTCTCCGCGCCCAAAAGGAGGAATTAGCTCTATGCCTGAGTCTATGACCCCGTTGGTTGCCGTTGGTGTGATAGGCGCGTTATTCGTTCTTCTGCTTTCACTTCTAACAAACAACTACTCCCTGAACAACATCAAATCCAAAACCGTTGGCGACGGTCAGTACGGCACAGCGCGCTGGGCGACGGATCAGGAGATCCGAAAAGCCTACGTCACGGTTCCCTTTGACGTTGCATCATGGCGCGCTGGAAAGAAGCGCCCGACTGTGCAGGGCCTGGTTCTCGGCAGTGTGCAGCGCGGCAAACGACTGGAGGCGCTGGTGGATCGCGACGATGTGCATTGCCTCATGATTGGCGCATCCGGTGTCGGCAAGACGGCGTTCTTCCTATATCCCAATATTGAATTTGCCTGCGCTTGTGGTATGAGCTTCCTGATTTTGGATACGAAGGGTGACCTCGCGCGCAACTGCGGAAAAATTGCGCAGAAGTACTATGGCTATCGCGTATCAGTGGTCGACCTGCGCAACCCGATCCGCTCGGATGGAAACAATCTGATGACGCTGGTCAACCGTTACATGGACGTGGCCCGTGAGCATCCGGACAACCTTGCAGCACGGGCGAATGCAGAAAAATATGCGAAGATCCTCGCCAAAACCATCGTCAATCCGGGCGGCGACGAGCAGGATCGTGGACAGAATTCGTACTTCTATGACGCAGCAGAGGGCGTGCTGGCAACCGTGATCATGACGCTGTCGGAGTTCATTCCGCCGGACAGTGCGGGGCATGACAAGCGGCACATCATGTCCGTGTTCAAGCTGGTGAAGGAACTGATGGCTCCCATGGGAAAGAAGAATGGATTTCAGGTTCTGATAGACAGCCTGCCGGATACGCATAAGGCAGGCTGGATGGCGACCGCAGCAACCAGTTCTTCAGACCAGGGCATGGCATCCGTCATGTCCACGGCGCTTTCCCGCTTGAATTCATTCATAGATTCCGAGCAGGAACAGGTGCTTTGCTATGACAGCCCGATCGATGCGGAGCACTTTGCTTCCGAGAAGTGTGCGATCTTCCTGATCATCCCGGAGGAAGATCCGACGAAACACTTCATGGCGGGCCTCATGATCCAGAACCTGTCGCGTGAGCTGTTTTCCATTGCGGACGCGAACGAAGGAAAACTGAAAAAGCGCGTGGTATTTTACTGCGACGAATTCGGCACGATGCCGCCCTTTGACGTTCTGCCGCTGTTCTCCGCAGGCCGAAGCCGCAAGCTGACGCTCGTGCCGATCATTCAAAGCCTTGCGCAGCTCGAAAAGAATTACGGCAAGGAGGGCGCGGAGATCATAGCCGATAACTGTCAGGATACGATCTTCGGCGGCTTTGCGCCGAACAGTCAGACAGCGGAGACGCTGTCCAAAGCCCTCGGCAGCCGGACAGTCCTTACCGGCTCCATCAGTAAGGGAAAGGACAGCAACAGCCAGAGCTTGCAGATGGCGGAGCGTGCGCTTCTATCACCGGACGAACTGAAAAGTCTCCCGAAGGGAGACTTTGTTGTCATGAAAACCGGCACACACCCGATGCGCACGAAGCTGCAATTATATTTCAAATGGGGCATCAAGTTTGAAGAACCATATCAAACGCCAGAGCGCGCCCAGCGCGAGGTCTATTATGCGGGGAAGGAGGAACTGCTGATGAACATTAAAAGAAAATCCATGACACAGATGCGCCCGCCCGCAGTACCGAAAGCGGATGACTATATGAGCAGCTATGCCGAGAAATGAGTTTCTTCGGCTCCATCTACGCCGATCCCGACCTGCCGCACCGGGCGCGGACAGTCTATATGTACCTCCGCGACCGTGCAGGCGGCGGGAGCTGCTGGCCGGGCATCAAAACAATAGCCCGCGACCTGCACCTCTCGCCGCGCACGGTGCAAAGGGCGCTCAATGATCTGGAGCACGCCGGATACATCCGGCGCGAAAACCGTTACCGCGAAAACGGCAGCCGCGCGTCGAATTTGTATGTAATAACCGATGACAAATAGCAAAGCGGACGCTCCCCGCCAAGGGGAACGTCCGCACTTTTGCTGTCACCAGCGCCGTGACACCACGGCGCGCCTTGAAGGGCCAACTCTAGCTGAGATCCAATACAGAAAAGAAGAATCTGAAATCAAGAAGGGAAGGCTTTTATGAGAAAAATCAAGTTCATATCTATTTTGCTGGTGCTGTCGATGCTGCTGACGGTACCGGTTTTTGCTTTTTCCACAGGCTTTACGGACGTGTCGGAGAAAGCAACTTACGCGGAAGCCGTTTCATATCTTGCCGACGCTGGCATCCTGAGAGGGACGGCATCCGGCAGATTCGCACCGAACGAGAAGATCACGGTCAGCCAGTGGGCGACGATGCTCTGCCGCGCGTTTGACACCGAGCCGGAAGGCGTTTCATGGCAGGAAGTGGGGGCGAATGCTGTCCAGATTGCCGTCCACAGCAGCTGGTTAGACCCGACTGCGGTTGGGGACGAAAACGGCTTTATCTGCCGCGGTGAACTCTATCGGACTGTATTCGCGGCAGCCGGAATCCCGCTCTATGACGCGACGCTCTACAGTCTTGACTGGCTTTCTCCCGGTGAAAACGCCCTGCGCGTCGGCAAGAAGCTTGGGCTTTGTGCTGAGAACAAGACTGCAGCGGAACTCGTCACACGCGCTGAAGCCGCACAGCTTCTTCATGCCGTCTTGACGCAGAACCTGACCGTCACGCCGCCTGATACACCGGTCACAGTGGAAAACCTGACACAGTGGAATGTGAACGCATTCCTGTTGGAACTCCGCAAAGTCTCACAGCCGATCCTCGATGCTTTCAACGAAAACGGCTGGACGTTCGTGATCGGCACGGAGTATCTCACAGATCTCAGCCGCAAGCTTGGCGTGAATTGCATCGGCGCGGCGGCATACACAGAGAAGCGGATTTACGTTTTCGAGGCCAGCGCGATTCTGCACGAATTCGGACACTTTCTTGATTGCACAATGGGTTTCCCGCAGGAGCATAATGGGACCCGTCAAAGCAAGACTCTATAAGACACAAAAACTACACTTAACTGTTTGGCCGTTATTGATATGTTGGCCAGCGACCAAGAGAAGACTGCTGCCGTTATGCATCGGCGTAAGCATATAGCAATTGTACTATGTGTATTTCTTATATGTTTCTATGTATTCACGGAACAGCTGTTCTGAAGATGGCATTGTATTTTCCAGCGGCCATTCTTCATCCTGTTCAGGTGAAAGGAAGTAGCTTGCCAAATCTGTCAAAGGCCCACAGAACTCTTTTGCCCACACGTTGGTTCCAGCACCATTCGGCACCAGTTCAAAGGACACGCAATGCAGCATATCATCAGATACTTCCAACACTGCTTTTGCTGGTGCCTGCATAGTGCCGCTGTCCGTATAATGTTCCGTACCATCGCAGCCATAATAAAAATGATAGCACACGTGGCACACAATAACGGTTTTTTCGGCTTCTTCGTATGTGCCATAGACCCCAATTTCCGGGATGCAAATGTCCGCATTCGGTGTTCGATTCCGTGCGGCAACAGCGGCATCAAATAGCACCGCGTCCCGTTCTGATAAATCAAATTGCTCAGAGCAAGGATTTGGGAATATCAGAGCGGACGCATCTTCACTCTGAGCGGATTCCGTGGTTGCTTCGGAGGATTTTTCAGATGAGGATTTCGTCGCTGTTTCGTCCTGCATTGTTCTGGTATTGGCTGTAGCGCTTGCCGGCTTATCGTACACAGGCATTGATATTGCCGTATCAGAGGAACGACATACGCAAGATGTTAAACCAAAAATCAACACAATGAGAAGCGAAACAGCTGCCAAATGTTTTTTTGCCATATCTAAATGATCTCCAAAAATTAATATACACGAATATAGAACTGATGGCTGTTTGCAACATCGTTTTCGGATGTCGGTTTTGCGTAAGTAACAATTCTGTATAGGCCGGTTTCGGTGAATTCATATTTATCCATGCTAATTCTGCTACAATTATATTTCGTTGTGGTTGTATACGCTCCAGAGGGCTTGAATACACGCATCGTCATCTTGTATTGTGTCCCAGTTGCAAAACTCTCGATAGTCTTTTCTGTATTTTGAGCTTGTGGCGGCATCAAAGTTCCTTATAATGCCGAATCATTCTTTTAAGCAAATAGTTTCACTCTCTTGATTAAGACGCGTTTTCAATTATTACTTGAATTAGGTTGCCAGTATCAGAAGTAATTTCTAGGATAATATCGTCATTTTTCTCGTCAATGACCCAATAGGAGAATTCTGTGCAATTTGCGCGCAAGTCTTCCATGGTCGTATTTTCCGGGATTATCGTCATCTGCATATTCATAATCCCGCTCGAAAAAAGCCGGTAAAACGCCAAATTGGTTTCTTGTATTAACTCTGGATCGCTAAGATAGTTCACTGTTAGAAAAAAATACGTTTTGGGTCTCGAAGCATAGCTACAATATACTGTTTCTCTATAGGGTGCGTAGTATAGTAGGTGTCATCTATATTACTTTCCGCCAAGATAAAATTCACAGGTGCCCCAGTTCTTAAAAAATACAACCAATTTTCCAAGGATGATGCCGATGTTATGTAATTTAAATCAGTGTCATCATATGTAAGCATTAACTCCCATGCAATTAGAGCAATTGCTTTATCGTTTCCCGAAAAACTCACATTTTGATTATCGCTGACATAACAAAGGGATTCATGGTTGATAATATACTCAAAACAATACAACGCCAATGGCTCAGTATTGCCCTTGAAATATTCTTCCAAATACCCATTGTTTAGTAATATTTCCTCGATTCTCCTTACGGAATAATCATGGGGAGATTTTTCTTCAAGCAATACTGAGATATTGCGAACAAACTCCTCGGCATCATTAACAAAAGGCCCCTGCCGCACCTTTCCGATATGCTCAGCCAGTGGTGTCTCCACCACCGGCTGAGTTGCCACCTCGACATTTGATGAAATTGCTCTGCAGCCTGACATAACAATTGCATATAGGACAACTGCAAGCATGGCAAGGATCACGCAATAGAAACGCTTCATCGGAATCAACTCCGGTCAATTTCTGTAATGAGTGCCGTGATTTTCTTCATAAGTAACCTCCTGTTTTTTTACTACATATGTTTCCTATTGACGTATTACCTTTCTTTGGAATAATCCCCCCTTTGTTCAATCATCGAACAATGTATCCACGACCCAATCCGGAATATTATGAAGCTCCATTTCTCCATCCTTTCGCGGAACAGTCCATACGGACGATTCTCCTGTCTCAGGGTTGAGCGTCAGTTCCTGCACGACAAAATACTCCCGCAAGCCACCATCGCATACGCGCCACCAGATAAAGTCGACGTACAGATTCGGATCACCGGGTGTCTGCCTCTCTGCACCGTAGGGTGCGCTGCTTGCTCGCAGGATTAGCGTATACGAAAACGGCCAGATCTCTTCATTTTTACGGATGTAGGACACAATCTGGTCTCTCGCTGCGTAGAGATCGAAGTCGTACTGACCGACCCTGTCCAAATTGGCTGTAACGGAATTTTCCCATGTATCGTGGTGATCCATAAGCGAATAAATTGCGGCATAAGAAGCCGGATACTGTGCTTGCAGTCCTTCTGCGTCTGCTTCATGAATATGTCCGAACGCCCAGATAAACCACGTCCGGAACCACTCGAGCGGTGTCTCGGCTTCCCGCTCCAAATCTTCCGAGCCAAGAAGACTCCGGAATACTTCAAACGCCATACCGGGCAGATCACGGTCGCCCCATGCGGTATCCCGAAGACTGAGGCTGTCCTGCCCGTGGTAAAAGCTGCGAATCAGTTGACTGAGAACTTTTTCCTTTTGCGCCGTGATCATCTCGTATTCCGGGCTGCTTTTCCAGTCCTCCAGTGTTTGCAGCGTTTGAAGGACTTCCAGAAGCTCTTTGTAGGTGCCGAGATCCGGAGCAACGCTCTCCTGTTTTGGTTTTGCGCTGGATTCTTCCGGCAGCGCTTCTTCTGGTTTTTCCGAAGGCACGGTTATTGTTTCTTCCGTAACTGCCGATTCCGATTCCGGCAGACGGATATCCGTTTGCTCTTGCCGTTTCTGACAGCCCGTCAATACTAGTAGAACGCAGAGCATCGTAAAAAATGTGTGTTTTTTCATCAAGGCCAATCCCCTCGATCAGATCGCTTTGCGCTTCCTATCGATTGTATGATTTTAATGATTTCATCATAAGTTTCAACGCCCGCGATGCTGCACTCGATATTGTCCGCAGTCCATGCTGCAAAATAAACTCCCTTGTTTGTCATGATATAGTACACTGTCCCATTGTATTCATATTGCTTAGGATCAATGGCGTCCTTTTCATACAGTAAATGATCCTGATTCTCGGAAAATACCGTATACAATAGTGTAATCGAAGAATCACCATTCCCTAAAAGACAATAAAGAGACACAGGCTGAGTTACCGCATTGTACTGGACATCCATTTCCACAAACCCATCAGGAAGATAACTTGGCAAAATCGTCGTAGGTATGCCGTGCATTTCCATCTCATTGGCAATAGAGGTCAGCGGCGCGGGAATCTCTTTCTTGGAAGAAGGCACAGCTGTTTGTGTGTATTCTGCTGACCTGAAACCAAACGTCTCCTTTGTCCAGCTGGCGATTGCCCCCCATAAGTCAAACCCAAATGCATAAGCAGTTAGAGAGGTTGCCAGCAGAACGGCAATGACTGCCGCAAGGATGCGGGCTGTGCGAAGAACCCATTTGCGTGGACGCGTATTTGAACGCGGTGCGGGCCGGAGGATTTGCGTTTTGTCGGAAGTACCATTCAGCTGTGGCTCATCATCAAAATCAAAGAGCGAGCATCCTTCGCTTGAAGCAAAACGATAATTTTTGTTAAAAGAACTCCAAGCGTGATTGACATCTCCGAAATCAGATGACGGCAGCTCCTGATTGCGCTTTGCGATCACCCCCATAATATATAAAATTGCATCAGTATCGGAGTCTTCGCCGTCTGGGAGCTGAGAGTCCTGACGTAAAATTTCGTTCAATTCCTCCGTGCTCATCTCGTCAAACTTTGAAAAATCTCGATAAAAATGCGCTTTGGATTCCGACATCTCTGTGAACCCCCTTTGTTTTTATATGTACACAATTGGTTTGTTGGGGACATACATTAAAAATCTTTCTCAATTATTTTTTGAAGCTTCTTTTTTGCACGTTGCACACGCTTTTTGCAGGCTTCAACCGTAATTCCCAATTCTTCCGCAGCTTCCAACATAGTATATCGACGAACAACGATATTTACAAGAAGCTGAAAATCTTCTTCTCCTAGAGCATCTGAGTAGGCAACAATGAATTCTGTTGTCTCCACAGTTGTGCTTGCCTGCGGCTCATACGCAGACATCGCCGCAAGTAGTGCATTACTAAGTCTAGCCTCAGTTCGCCGTCTATTACGAATCACATTTTTAAGTGTATTGATGAGCCAACCACGTGGATTTTTACTGCTCATCAATCCATCTGGCTTAATACACGCAATTCGAAAAGTATCTTGTACAACTTCTTCAGCAAGTGCCTTGCTTCCCAGTGCACTCATCGCGTAGATACACAGACGGGTGTACATCTCCCGGTAAAGTCGCTCGATATATTCCTCTTCTTCTTGATTTAAACTCATGTTATATCCTTCTTGGCCAAGAGTCTTGCTCAACACTTTTTATTCCGATTTTGAAAATTCTTCAATACAAAGTTGAACCAAACGTTCTACTGCGATTATAAACGATTCGGGCTTATCCCTCAAGAGTGTCTCAAGGTTTCGGATGCGAGCATCAGCTTGGTTTGGGTATATCAGATAATCCACACTTACGCCCAGGCAATTTGCTAGGTCATATAGTACTGAAATACTGACGCCTTTATTTCCGCGTTCGAGATTTGCATAAAATGATGTACTGATACCCACCTTTTCAGCAAGCTGTTCTTGGGTTAATCCATACTGTGTTCACAAACGCTGCAGATTCATTCCGATTATTGTAGCAATTCTCTTGTCCATGTCAACCACTCCTTGCGGAATAATTATATTTTCCGCAAGAGATAGCCGGAATAATCCAAAGGAGTGCATTTTTATTTCCGCCAGAAATATTCTTTAGAGTTTTCAATTAATTGTCCCCATATGCTACGATATGAACATAATTAAGTGGATAGCAAAAGAAAATATAATCGGGTAATCGAAGCAGGATAACGGCATTTCCTTGGAACAGGGCGAGCCACTTATTTTATTGGTACATATGGTAACCGAAATAATCGGTTGCAGCCATATGATTGCGCAACCAAAATGGCCTATGATTATTCTAAAGTGGGCGACAAAAATGTTCAGATTCGGAATTTGGACACCGACGAGGTCTTTACCTACTATCAGGCCGATGTTGGCGCATTGCCCGATGCAATTATCGACATTTGGGGCGAGGACAACATCCGCGAGCTTGCAGGAACCCCGGATGGAGCGCCGACAGATAACGCAAATAATGTGAGATATTACCACGAGCGGTTTTCTGATCAAACAGCCCCTGCCAGATAAAAACGATTAGAGAGGCGGATGTCATGCCCTTTTTGAAACAGGAGGAGAGACATGAAAGTAAAGCAATTGATTGCCATTCTTCTTATGCTGCTGCTACTGACGGCGTGTAGCGCAAACACCGACCTTGACCTTCCGGACGAAGCAGGTTCATCGGAACAGACGTCCAACATGGACGCCTCTGCCGCTGAACCGGAAGACGGGGCGGAAAAGCCGACGCTGCCAGAGATCGAGACGCCCGAGGGAGCCCCGGACGCAGAACTAGTGGAGACGCTGCTTGTCACTGTGGTAGACAACATCAACGGCGAAAATACGGATGACGGCGTGGAGCTAGTCATCTATGCTTACGATGAACAGTCGCAGGCGTTTCGGGTAATCTTCAAGACGCCAATCGGCCCATATGTGTATCCGGCCAATACGGTGGATTTTGAACACCAGATCGTCTACTACGCGTCTGCACGCCCGGACGAGACATATGACAACCTATATTCGTGTGATTTGAAAACAGGAAATGTCCAGCGGCTGACGGATGGAAAAAATGCGTTTAATGATCTTCTCTTTGTGGATGGCACGCTCTATGCCAATGTGGCTCGGGAGTTCTGCACAACCTGTCAGCCCGCCCGGTTTGACCTTGACAGCCAGACGTTTACCTATCGAAATGAGGCCGACGACGATACGTGGCATCACTCCTTCTCCTATGACGATTACGCAGACGAATTTTTGATCCTCACTTGCTCGGATGCGGAAATGCGGACACACCGCGTTGCGGCGGAGACACATATCCGGCCTAAAACAATTTCTTTGATCGACGCAACATTTGAGAATGTCACACCTCTGTTTTTTACGGAGGATTTTGAAATCTGTCTGACCCGACGGCTGAATGAAAATACCATTCTGATGACAACAGAGCCACAGATGGTCAGTGGAAAGCGTACACTCAAACGTCTGGACATCACCTCGCAGGAGGCGGAGAATGTGGCAATTCCCGGAATTCAGCAGGTTCATATGTTCTATCCTTCCTTGGACGGCAATACCCTGTATTTCGTCGGCCAGGCGGAGGGCAAGACAATCTGGAACGTTTACCGCTATGCGCTGGACACGCAGGAACTGACGCAGCTCACGTTCCCCAAACAGCCCGACCGGATCATTGACATACAGATCACGCACCAGCCCTGCGGGCCTGATTTTTCACATGGATGTTGCGTCCTCGAAGACGAAGGCCTAAAAAAATAACCTTTTGGATTACGCACTGACAGAATGCAGTGTTTCTCAGGCAAAACAAAGAAGACGTAGTCCCGAAACAGACTAATCAATCAGTATCTAATGGAAAATATGGAACCAAATGAATGCCATGAAAGGAAGGACAACTATGAAAAAGAAAATCCGTATTTTTGCCCTGCTTTTGGTTGTAGCGATGCTCTTATCGGCATTTGCCTATGCTCATGAAGAAACAGACAGCGCGAAGATTCACTTAACAGGTGAAACGTTGAGCGAAGCCGATGATGTTCAGGCTATCGGCAACCGAGCTATCTTTATTTCTACGCAGAATAAGATTGCCAGCGTTGATGACTCGCAACAAGAATATGTTGCAGAGTACGTGCCAGAATACCAGATTGAATTTGCTATACCGTATCAGAACAAAGGCGTCATGATTGGCAGTGAAAAACCGACTATGGTCGCGTGCCCTAACGCATTGTGCAAGGATGAATATGAGCTGTCATGGGAGGGCACGTATGAGTACTTTGATTTGACCACAGGCGCAGTTCGAGCCATCCGTGACCCGAACACATTTTACATTGCGGCAACAAGTGTTGGCCTCACAGATCAGTCAAACTATACAACCACCATAAACGGAAAAAACATTCCTAACGCGCAATATCCCGCAGGCGGCACATATAGTGGATCGACCAGCACGAGTTTTGGTACAGGTTCACAATGCCACGGATTTGGGCTCTATATCTATGACTACTTATTTGGAAGCAGTGGTGCAAAATGCTCTCAGGGTTTTGAGTATATCGGAAACTATACTCAAACGCAAATAAAGAACAAACTTCAGTCTTTTGCTCTTGGAACGCTGCTCAGAGTTAGCTACAGCGGCAGCACGTCAGATGAGCATACAATGATTTTGGTTGGCAGAGACAGCACTGGCGTTATCATCTACCATGCAAACTGGCCTGATAACGGCACTGTAGCAATTTCACATGTGACATGGAGTGGATTTGCACAAACGTTCCCCTACTTGGATTTTATTATTTGTCCGCATAATGTGAATGTCTGGAAGCCATATTCCTCGACGCAGCACAGAGGAGCATGCACAGCGTGCGGGACTTATCTTTACGGAAGTCACTACGCACAAGTCGGTGGTATGGGGACTTGTCTGGTCTGTGGCTATTACGGAAATATGCCAGGATTGACCAGTACAGGTCATGAGACAGAATGATCGCGAGGTATGTTCTATGATAGGAGTCGTTACTCTGCAGCGAAAAAGTGTGATGTGTCTCCTGCTGCTTGTGATTGCGGTGTTGATGCTGAGCGGTTGCCATCAACAAAGTCGTAGTGCGCAGCTAGATATTGCTGTGCAGCAACCGCCAGGGGTGGAGCAGCCCACTGAGGCACAGCCTACGCCGCAAGCGCGCCCAGCCAAACCGGAACAGGCAGAAGATCCGTCATTTCTCTCTCCTGAAAGCGACGGGGACTACGATCTGGTATTCTTCTTTGCCACAGCGGACATCGGCGATTATGAATTTTCCATCGCCCCCGAGGGCAGCGACGATTGGCAGAAGCTCGACGAGGCGCACTGGCTGGGAACCTGCGGCCAGTCAGAGGAGCACAGCCGGGTGCATCAGCAGCCCTCGCATATTTCAAAGTTCGGATTCCGCTTCGCGGATGAAGCAGACGGACGCTATCAGCTCAGGACTACAACGGTCGGGGTGACGCCCGCTGAGGTGCAGGAGCTATGGCCGCTTGAGATCAAGGATCAGACAACGCTGCTCGTCGTGGGAAGCGACCCGAAGACGGGTAAGCAGCTGCCGGAGCTTCTGCCCATGCGGCGCTGCGCCGACTGCCCGCAAAGCTGGTTTTTCCAGGAGGGCGATCCCGCCGAAGCGGGGCCGGAGGTCATCGACTGCTGCTATGTTGCCCTGCCGAACGAGGAGGCGGCCAGCTATTTCCTTGCTCCGGAGGGCTGCGAGGATTGGATTGCCGTGAGCGCGGAGGCAAGCGATGGCCTGTGTGAAAACGAGAAAATCCACGGCGAAGGCTACCGTCTGCTTCGCGTTCCCCTTGACGCAGACGCGGAAGGTACGCGCTATCAGCTTCATCGGGAAGAAACCAACAAAGTCACGGCCACATGGCACGACATTTGCATCACGGACGATCACACCCTGCTTCGGGTGTACAGGCAGCCGGGATCAGCGGCGTGGCAGTCTGCCTGGTGCGCGGGGGAAGAACTGCTGCTGGTGGAAAGCTTCGCCCGCTGCGGCGAATGCCCGAAAAACTGGCCGGAGGGACGCCGTCAGAAATGCGGCACCACCGCCCTGAGCGCAAACGCAGACGCCCCTGTTGGAGAAAGCGTCTGCGGAGATCTGGAATTCTACTTTGGCGCGGACAACGTGGGCTGGTACGAGTTCTCCATCGCGCCGGAGGGAAGCGATGCGTGGGTCAAGCTGGATGACGTGTGTATAGATCGCGGCTGGAGCGCGGACGGTTACGTCTGTCCGTCTAAGTATGGCGTCCGATTTGAAGAAGGCAGCGGGCTGTATCAGCTCCGCGCCACTGTCAAGGCCCCGCTGCCGTTTGCAATATCGAACATCTGGCACAACCTGCCGCTGCAGCCGGAGGGGGCGCTTCTGTATGTGGCCTGCCCGCCCGGAACCGAGCAGTGGCAGGAAGCGATTGCTGCGACACAGGCCGTGATCGTAACGCAAATGGAGCCGGAGGGATTGAGGGAATAAGCTATAAGAATTCCATCGCATAAAGCAGGAGGAAAAAATGAAAACAAAGCAACGATATTTTGTTTTTAGTTTTCCTGTTGTCGGCACTGTCACCTGCTGTGGCTGCATCAAATGGAAACGCAACTGACACGGAAGCGCAGATAGATCAAACGGAAAACGTAGTTTGTTATGAGACGTTCTTTCAGTAGATTCTATATTTTAATGAAGATAACTATGTACTTGAGAACATACTTTCGCATGAAGAAATCGCTGGGATGGATCTATTTGAAGTGATAGATGGAGATTTGTACTAGCTGTGACTCAGACGTGCATTGTTGCAAAAAACGTACGTCCTGTCAGAACGGGCAGCATGGTTCTCCCGGTGGGATACATTGCTTTGTGCAATGTGTCTCACCGTAGCTTTTATGCTTTAAACAAATTCGGACTTGCCACTGCCGTAAATCCCGCCGAACCAGTAATAACCACGCCGTTCGCACCGCCGCTGCAATGGACGATCAGCAGATTGCCGTCTGCGTCTGTGCCTCCAGCGATGCCGACGTGGGAATCATCCGGATAAAAGACCAGATCGCCGGGTTGGGCTTCGCCCCAAGGAATATCCGTGCAGTAGCTGTGCTGCATGGCCGCGCCGCCGCGTCAGCAAGTTTTTCCCGGTGACAGTGGCGCTGGTGTTTGGAAGCAATATGCTGGTGAAGCTGTCTCCGACGCTGACCCTGTCCCGCGGCTCGGCCAAGACAACATCCGCCATTGAAGAACGGATCAGTCGTTCGCCCTACAAGGAGATGGACATTTTTAGAAAATCCGTGCTTCCAGGCTCCATGGGCTGCGGCTTTACATACGGCGATGCCTATGAGAATGCCAGTGGGCAATTGACGCTGACGTATAAAATGCCCCTTGAGCTGTAGAGACGCCTCAGATAACACATTTGCTGCCGTGAATGTAAAATCAAACTGCTATGAGATTATGAAGACACCGTATAAAGAGAAGGAGCAGAATCCCTGTTGGTTCAAGGGGCGTTTACACGTTGCACTTTCTCCGCTCGTTGCAGCAAGCGATTTCCGCTGCTTGCGAAAATTGCACTGCACTTCTCTTCAACGCTAATCCTTATTCCCAGAGAATCATGCATTGGAGAGACACTGCTTCATACAAACATTACAAAGCGTGGCGTTCTTATTTGAGGACTCTCCTGATAGCGTCAGCGAATGGCTATAGTCGAGGCGCTATTGAGAAAAAGCAAAGGGATGAAGGAAAAATAGGTAGGCAGACTACCCGTGACTATATACTTACAGTTAACAGACTCAATTTCTTGACACGAAAGGTAAGCGGCTAACCATATTGTAAAACAAAATGGGCTGCAGCAAGATGCGGCTATTTTCTCAAGACAAGATGGTTTGCTTCGTATTTTTTTACAGCGGCCAATGGCGCAGGTTTGTTTTTGATAACAGAACTGCGCCATTGGCCGTTTTTTACCAGCCTCGCGCCCCTCCGCTTTTGAAATTTTGGTTTTCTCAAAATTTCAGAAGAATGGAGGAATCCGTATGGGATTCAACTGTGCAGCAGAGAAAGCAAAATTTGATCGTGAATGGGCAAAACTGCGAAAAGAATACGCCAACGCAGGAATGAGCGAAAAAAGCATTCAAAAAATATATGAGTATGACTGGCACTGCTTCTGCCGGAATCGTGCGTATGAACGCAGGGCAACGAAAATGCCGTCAATAGAAATTGATGGTCCAGACGATGATCGGCGTTCTGCCCTATTTAGAAAAAGCGGGGTCATGTCTACCACCTTTGATGAAACTGGTTTTCAAAACCGCTATGCATGGGTCGACACATTGGAAGATGAGCGATTACTTCGCGCCATTATGAAATTAAACAAAAAAGACTTGGAATTGCTTACCTATGTCACACTCGAAGGACATGGGCAAGAAGAACTTGCACGAAGATGGGGGTGTACGCAGGCAGCAGTTGCTATCCGCATGAAAAAAATTAAAAAAATTTTTCAAACGACCTTATAAAAAAGTCGTTCCCGTGGCCTATGCATTGAGGGGACATTTTCAGTCCACCTCGTGCAGCTTGAAAAGTACATATCCAGCGACTGAATGACATCAAGCGGATGAGCCAGAAATGGAACAGCGATGCGGAGGATGCGCGAAGACCACCTGTGCGGGAGAGAAGCTCCTGCATAAAGACGGCCCAACAAGGTGACGAGCGGTACCCATTCATCCAAAAGCAGCTTTGGCAAGCTGCCTCGCAATGATCTTGTCCGCGGACAATGGTACTCCTGCCCAGCCACAACGGAACGTAATGGGGGCAGCTCGGAGAGATCCTCGGAGGGGTGCAAGACCCGTGAGCGGCGCCAGCCGCCGTTCAGCCGCTGCCTTGGCTCCGGGAAGAAGCGTCGAACAGGAGCAAGCATCAAAATTTCAAAAGCAGGGGCGGCTCTGCGGTTTGCAGAGCCGCCCCGTGGCTAAAGGAGAATCTTATGAATCCAAACATTGATTTTTTAGGCATCTGCCAGCTCTTGAAGGCACTCCGGACGGTTGGTTTCTCTGAGAATGACATCAAGAAGATCGCGCGGCGGATCGCGGTCGAGCTTGGTGCAAATTTCACACTTTACGCTTGATTTTTCTCCGTTTTGGTCATAGCTATTGCGCCACCGGTGTGGTAGTGTGTGTTGCTACAGAGAGAGGTGAGAATATGGCGAAAAAGCAAACCAACGGAAACCTGGCCTTAGAACAACCGCGCGTCATTGTGATCCCAGCGCACGACGAGATCGTAGCGCGAAAGCTGCGCGTCGCAGCGTATGCTCGCGTCAGTTCCGCCAGCGAGGATCAGCTCAATTCCTACCGCGTCCAGAATCAATATTATTCCGAACTCATCTCCAGCAATCCGGATTGGGAAATGGTCGATATCTATGCCGATGAGGGCATTACCGGCACGTCGGTTGAAAAGCGCGAAGATTTTCAGCGCATGATAAAGGATTGCCGCAAAGGAAAAATCGACCGGATTCTGGTCAAGTCCATTTCCCGATTTGCCAGAAATACAAAGGATTGCCTTGCGGCTGTCCGAGAACTCAAAGAACTCGGTGTCAGTGTTCAGTTCGAGGAACAGGGTATTGACACCAGTGAGGTATCCAGTGAGATGGTCACGGCAATCATGGCATCGCTGGCACAGAAGCAGAGCGAGTCCATATCTGGGAACGTCAAATGGGGCGTACAGAAACGGATTCAGGATAAAACGTTTGTTACCTGCAAAGAGCCATATGGCTATCGGCTGGTTGATCGTCGGTTATGCATTGTTGAATCAGAGGCAATCATTGTCCGCATGATCTATGAAAAATATTTAGCGGGGATCAGCATGGAGTTCATTCGAGATCAACTGAATGTTGCCAATATTCCGTTCAGAGAAAATGAAAAGCAGCACCGATGGACGCGAAAAGCTATTTCCTACATTCTCGCCAATGAGAAGTACATTGGGGATTCTCTTTGGCAGAAAACCTACTCGGGGGACACTTTCCCATATAAGCAGCGCAAGAACAAGGGCGAAAAAGAACAATACTATGTAGAAAATACGCATCAGGCAATTGTAGAAAAGAGCGTTTGGCACGCAGTTGCAGAATTGCGAATGCAACGGGCAGGCGAAAAACATCCAGAAGATTATTATGCTCCGTCAGCATTTCGGAAAAAGGTTCTTTGTGGATGCTGTAGTTCCATGTTTCGACTTCGCCAAAATAGAGGCTGCACATATTGGTCATGCAGGCAGCATGATATAGATCGAAACAGCTGCCCGAACAGCCAGATACCAGAAACAGTTATGCAAGAAGCATTCTGCCGTCTGTACTACAAACTCAAACACCACGGCAGCCCCATCTTCACGCAGATGCTCTCAAACCTCCAGAAGATCCGCTACAGCCGGATGCTTTGGAGCGAGGACGTGATCTCCATCAACAAGAAAATATCCGACACACTCAGTCAGGTTCAATTCCTCACCCAGCTCCAACAGGCGGGCGGCGTCGATCCTGATACTTTTATCTCATCCAACAACAAACTCAGCGAACAGCTCCGCAGGCTGAAACAGGAAAAGGCAAGGCTTCTCGACACCGACAGCGACGATTTGGCGGATCGCACCCGCGATCTCATGGACGCGCTGGAGGACGGGCCGGATTTCCTCGACAGCTTTGATGCGGAGCTGTTCGATGCGCTTGTGGAAAAAATCATCGTAGACAGCAACGAGCGCCTGCGGTTCCGCTTGAAAAACGGTCTGGAACTGACAGAACAGATTGAAAGGACAAGACGCTGATGGGAAATCGGAAGCTGCCATTTGGCTACCAGATGCGCATGGGTGAGATCGTCCGGAACGAGCCGGAAGCCAAAGCCGTGCAGGACATCTTCCTGCAATACACGCTCGGCGCTTCGCTCAAAGAGATCGCAGAGCAGATGAGCAAGACCGGCCCCACCTATGACGAGGGCAAGAGTTGGAACAAGAACATGGTTGCCCGGATCTTGGAGAATGCCAAGTACACCGGTGCAGACAATTATCCTAAATTAGTTGACATAAATTTATTCGAGGCAGCCGCTGAAAAGCGGCAAACCAAGCAGCGCCTGCCGGAGCGAACCCTCGCACAGAAAGCACTCAAGAGTGTCTGTTCCAAGCCACCTACACCGGAAATCGAGCAGCAGGTCACGCACCTGCTTAGCAGACTGGCAGAACAGCCGGAGCGCATCACGCAGCCAGGGAAAACACCCGCACCGACACATACGAATACACAAGTCGAACTCGATGACGTTCTGAACACCCAGCCGCTCGACGAGGACGCTGCCAGAAGCCTGATTTGCAAGCTGGCACAGGAGCAATACGACGCTATTGGCAACGAAGAATACGAAACCGAGCGCCTGCGGCGACTGTTCGCGGCGTTTGAATGCACGGCAGAACTCAACGCGGAGCTGCTGCAAAGCGCTGTAACCGCCGTGCTGGTGACGCGCCAGGCGGTGCGGTTGCAACTTAAAAACGGACAGATCATTGGAAAGGACGATTTGGTATGACAGATGAAAAGCCGCGCGTCATTATAATCCCACCCAAGCCGGAATTGCAGCAGACCGCTGCGGTCACAAAACAGCTTCGCGTGGCGGCATATTGCCGTGTCTCGACGAAAGAGGAAGAACAAGCAAGCAGCTACGAAGCCCAGTGCGAATACTACACCGACAAAATTATGTCCAACAAGGAATGGACAATGGCTGGCATCTTTGCGGACGAAGGCATTACAGGCACGTCCACGAAAAAGCGCACAGAATTCCTGCGCATGATCCGCCAATGCAAACAGAAAAAGATCGACCTCATCCTCACAAAGTCCATCCAGCGGTTTGCCCGCAATACACTTGACTGCATCAACTACACGAGAATCCTCCGACAGCTCGGTATCGGCGTCCTCTTCGAGAAAGAAAATATCAACTCGCTGCCGCCCGACAGTGAATTCATGATTACGATGTACGGCGCGATGGCACAGTCTGAAAGCGAATCCATCTCTGGCAACATCCGCCGCGGCCGGCAGATGCACGCGAAGGTTGGAACGCTTAAGGTTCCCTGTTACCGGCTTTACGGATATGAAAAAGATGCAGATGGCAAATTCCGCGTCATACCAGAACAGGCAGAGATCGTGCGCGAACTCTACAAGCGATATGAGAGTGGCGCCAGCCTGCGCAATTTGCAAGACTGGCTGGAGGAAAATCAGATCAAAACGGTTCTCGGGGAATCCAAATGGACAACGACGTCCATCAAGGGCATCCTGACAAACGAAAAATACTGCGGCGACGTGCTGCTTCAGAAAACATTCCGGGCAGATGTGATCAGTAAGAAGGTCATCAAAAACGTCGGTCAGATGGCCCAATACTATATGCCAGACCATCATGAGGGCATTGTCAGCCGGGAGCAGTACAATGCAGTAAAAGCAGAAATGGCCCGTCGGAGCGCCCTGCGCAGCCCATCCAAAACGGCTGTGACAGGACGCTCTTGCTATACAAGCAAATATGCCTTATCGGACAGGCTCGTGTGCGGCGAATGCGGAACACTCTACCGCCGATGCACATGGACCTCGCTCGGACGAAAATATCCTGTCTGGCGCTGCACCAGCCGCCTGAACTACGGCACAAAATACTGCCACGATTCCCCGACGATCAAGGAAGAACCGCTGCAAACGGCGATTCTGGCAGCCGTCAACTCCGCCATGAGCAACAAACCGGCCCTGCTCGACCTTATCAAGAACGCAGTTTCCGTAGAGCTTCTGCCGGTGCAGGGGCAGTCCATGAGCCTTGCCGACATCGAGCGTCATCTCGAACAGCTCGATGAACAATTTCAGCGTCTGTTGGCGGAAGCCATCGACGCCGAAGATAAGGAAGCCTGCAATGCGCAATTCGCAGAAATCCTGTCCGAGCAGACCACGCTCAAGAAGCAGAAGGAAGAAATCCTGCAAAGCAGCATGGATGCTGACCGCGTCTGTGCCAAAATGAAGCAGGCAGAAGAAGCTATAGAAAACACCGTGTCCACGATCACAGAATGGAATGAAAACGCCGTCCGACAGATCGTGGAGCGCGTGACAGTCCTGTCCGCTGACGAGGTGCTGGTGCGGATCAGGGGCGGCGCAGAAATCAAACAGCGATTGGAGCGATGAAAATGATTTATGCAACCGGCGATCTTCACGGAAACAGCCTCCGGTTCCTGCCGCAGTATTTTCCGGAGCAATCCGAAATGACAAAAGACGACTACATGATCGTCTGCGGTGACTTCGGATGCGTCTGGCGCGGCGACAAGAGCGACGATCCGCAGCTCGACCGGCTGGAAGCCCTGCCGTTTACGATTCTGTTCGTGGATGGAAACCATGAAAACTTTGATGCTCTGGACGAATATCCCGTGGAGCAATGGCACGGCGGAAACGTGCATAAAATCCGCCCGCACGTCATCCACCTGATGCGCGGACAGGTATTCGAGCTGCAAGGGCGCACGTTCTTCACGATGGGCGGTGCACAGAGCCACGACATTGCGGATGGCATTCTGGACATGGATTGCCCGGATTTTTACGAGCGGTATGATTCCCTGCGCCGCAATCGCGGACAGTTCCGCATTAACCACATTTCATGGTGGCAGGAAGAATTGCCGTCCGACGAGGAATATGCCGAAGCCCGGCGGACGATGGAACTGCTGGACTGGAAGGCTGACTACATCATCACGCACTGCGCACCGACAGCAATTCAGCAGAAAATCAACGCCGATTTCAAGCCAGACAAGCTGACGGACTTTCTGGAAGAAATCCGACGCCGCAGCCGATTCCACTACTGGCTGTTCGGACACTACCACGACAACCAGATCATCGACGAAAAGTACGTTCTGCTTTACGAGCAGATGGTGCGGGTATTATAAAACAGGACAAAGGAAAACGTGGTCATAGCGACTGCGTTTTTCTTTGCTCTGTCAGGTGATTAGAGTTGAATACTTCTCATGTTTCGATGTTTTGGGCTGACCTTACAACTCCATAAGCATTCTCGTATCAATTGCCGTGTTCCAACCAGTTAGCTTATTGTCTAAATTTGTTGCCCGTTCCTCGAGTTCCGAAAAGGATTCCAGAATCAAATTTGTGATTCGTTCCTCATATCTTAGTGCAGTGTTTTCTAACAGACGATTGAACTCTGACCCCATATCTTCATAATGGATATAAATATAATTTCTAAAAAAGGCCAGACGGATCGATGATTGAATCTCAAAAGACTCCGGCGACACAGTCATTTTCTGCATGGCCAAGATCTGTAGATTCATAAATAAAATTAACATTGCTTCCAATGCCGCGGATTGGAGATCTCTGTTGCCAAATCCCATTTGGGCGAGATCCTCATCGTCAAAGCTTTCAATATATTGCAGCACCGCCGAAATGGCAATCGCATCTGCGGCACATTCCTCTATGATTTTGTCGTTAATGGATGCTGATGCTTCTTGAATCAATTCAAAGTAATCTTTGCCTGCAAACTGAGTCTGATATTGCCTGAAGATGTCATAAACCATATCGCTAATATTTTGGATTGTATAGCTTAACTTGTCTTTCAGATTCAGATTAACGGCTTTGCGCTCATCCTTGTCCACGTCACATATCCAATGACCGATTTCGTGCCCCATGATAAAAGCCGACTGCACAAAGGAAAAGAAATTATTTTCTTCGCTAAACCATTCTTTCTTGCTCGTATAGTCACCCAGCGCAAGTTTGTTCATTCCAAAGTAAGAAGAATGCAAACCATTTCTTCCTACCATAGAAGATTCCATAAACAACTCATAAGCAAGGCGCCATACGTCGTGTCCAGAATCGTCCTCAGACAGATAAATTGCATTAAATATGCGGTTGATGATTTCCATGTGCTGATCAAAAAGCAAATAGAACACCGCTCCTTGCCCCTTCATCTGGACAGGAAATACTCGGCTAAATAAATCGTAGGTGTCGCACAAATAGAGCCGTAGAGGGAGGGCTATATTGATATTCGTGAGCACACTATTCAGAATCTCATCAAAGAGCATTTTTTTAAGTTGTACGGACTGCTCGGATATATATGTCCCCAACGCATCTAAACGAGTAGCAGCCAGAAATCCGCGTATAAATTCATCTTGACTATTCTTCATCGTTTTTCATTGATGCCACAGCATCTTTTCGCATGAAAGCAATAAGTGCGCTTTCTAATTGTTCCTCTTCGCTCTGTTCCGATTTTAAGGGCCGAGGTCCATACTTTTCAATGAGTTCCATGGTTTCTTCTTTGCTGAAACCGCTGCAGGAAAATGTTTCGGGGCCAATGGTTATAGAGTATCCCTTGCGGGACTTCCACATTTCGACCAAAATACTGGCAACTGCTGCAATTGCAGGTGCAGCAATGGTAGCACCGATTTGCAATAGGTTTAGTTCTTCACTGCTGAAAGACTTGGGAGCTTTAATGATAGCTGACATCTCCGCATAGGATTGGAGTTGTTCGGCGTATGCCATGTCTTCCTCAGAAAGGTTAAAAATAATCATTTTTGCGCCTCCTAAGTTTCCTCTCTTGTTTTTAGTTAATTTATATTGGGTGCGATTACGTCATCTGAGAATCAAATCTGCTGAGAGATTATTCACAGACAAAAAACTACATTATAAGTATAACATGTAAGATACAAGCTCACAAGCCAAATTGGCTAAAAATCGGCAGATCGTATATCGTGAACCTTGTGCAATAAAAGATACTGCAACAGGCACGACCAAGCGTCGTGCCTGTTGCGTTATCTACGATTACCGTGAGCCATTCAGCAGCGCCGTTGTCCTTGCGGTGACACCCATAAGCTCCCGCTGGGTCTGCCGGTTGGATTGGCACATGGGCATCAGAAAATTCACAGCCTTTCGGATCTGCTGAAGGTCAGAAGAAGTGAGGGCGTTCTGGTGCAGATGCTCCAAAACACGGCTATAGGCATCCTTCAAGGATGCAGACACGGCAGGCTGAAAGAAATAAGTTGAGATCAGGCCGCCGATCAGGGCGGCTTCATTATCGGTGTACTGCATGACTGCTCTCCCTTCGCAAGAATCAAACGAACGGGGCAATCATACCACAAAATATTGTAGCAGGCTATTCGCAAAACGACGAAATATACGATGCGCGGCAGCACGGAAAGGAGAAGCTATGAACGTCAGAAAACCTGTGGATTACGGCGCAATGTACCGGGAATTGACTGCAATTCTTGCGCAGAATCTTCCGCAGATGGACGAAATCTATGCAATCGGCAAGACCATCAGCCAGCGTCCGGAGAAGGGCGCAGCAGTCGCAGCCGCAGAGTTTTTGCAGGCAAATTTCCCTGACCGCACGGGCTTTTCCCCGCGCAACGTGCGTCGGATGCGCGATTTTTATAAGACCTATGAAAATGACCAAACCCTCCTCCGACTGGCGATGAAAATCGGCTGGACACTGAACGTGGTCATTATGGAGGCAGAACTGACAATGGATGCACGCAAGTGGTATCTGGAACAGGCGCGAGAGCTGCGATGGTCGAAAGCTGTTTTGCTGGAAAAGCTGGCATCTGCGGCACATCTGGAAAAACCACTCGACGCGGAAACAGATACCTGTTATACTAACAAAGAAGTAAGAAAGAAATCGGCGGCAGCGTCAGTGGCGACGATAAGCAGTCATTGGCTGAAAACACACAAATGCTTTCTCGGGAACGCTGTTGACTTGCTGTGCAACATGGCACGGCGATTGCTGTGCAGATCGAACCAACGAATACGCTATGCGCGTTGTTAAGGAGTTAGTATGGAAGTAAATTGGCGAGCCGAGTTAGAAGAAATACTGGACAATTGGGGAGAAATAACAACGGATGATGACGTATGCGATTTGCCAGAATCCCGGTTAAAAGTGTGGTTGGCTGAATGTCCGAGTTTCAAATTATACCGCTATATGCCGCCTGATTATTTCAACATAAGGAACATCGAAACGCAGACAATTCATCTGTCCTGCAACGGAGTGATGAACGATGTCTTTGAAGGATTACCAAAATCCTTAGATGATATATCATACACAAAGCTTCAGGACTTAGGAAACCTATCTTATATGGCCTGCTTTTCGGAAACAAATGCCGACTTGTTGATGTGGAGCCATTATGCGCAGCAACATAAAGGTTTCTGCGTCGAATACGACATTCAAAAAATGATGTCTGAAGACTGTAGTTTATTTGATCCGATAGGTCATCTGTTCCCGATCGTATATCGCAATAAGCGGCAACCGGTAAGGGATATCATATCTTTGGCTCAAAGTCTTGCGGTTCTTAATGCAGATATTCACAATCACAACGAGTATTCTGGCGATGAGCCTCTGGATGACATTCTTCCGTTGTTCCTGATAAAGAGTAAAGATTGGGAATATGAAAAAGAGTGGAGAATCATTTATTCGAGAAAGCAAATGTACGATCTTGATAATGAAATTCTCTATGGAGGGAATATCAACTTTAAGTGTATTTCTGCGGTATACCTTGGCTATAGAATCCATCCGGAGATTCGGAAAAACATACAGGAAATTTGCGACCAAATCAGTTCTGGAACATCGCCCATTGCGGTATATCAAGCAGAACTTTCGCCTACAGAATATAAGATCGAGTATCGCCGCCTGAACTGATTTTATAGAACGCTATACCATCATTTTTTATAAAAATACTCCACATCAGTAATTTCTAGAGTTCATCTATAGTGTAGTGAAAACACATCTAGTAGAACCAAAAAAGATATCTACGCGAAAAGCCCAGAAGTTTCAACTGTTTCACCCCATAGGTACACAATGTGTCATGGGGGTACAGCTGGTACGGGCAAAAGCAAGACGCAAGCTCATGCATTTGAGTTTGCGTCTTGCTTTTTTACATAAGGATAGAGCTTGACAGGAGCAATGTCGACGGTCGGAGTTTTCAGGCGCAGCCTGATAAAATGCTGCATTTTCAAAGTCTTGCGGGTTTTCAACGGATTTGCAGCAAATTGCCGAACTTCCCGGAAAGCATTGAAAACACTGGGCAAAACGGCTTTTTGGGATTTGCGGACAATAGTAGTCAAATAGTAGTCACGCCCCGCCGTTGACGGCGGGGGCAATTCAGGGTATAATAAAACAAAAAATGGAGGCGAGCATATGTGTACCAGAAATCAGGCAGAAGAAATTCTGCACAGCGTCTATCATGCGTGCAGTCCGATTTTCGGGCGCATTCATGACGCCTATCTGTACGGCTCCTATGCGCGCGGCGATTTCAATCCGGAGTCGGACATTGATATTCTGCTGACTGTGGATTTGGAACAAGCGGAGATTGCGAAACACCGCAACGATGTTGCAAAGGTGACCAGCCGATTGAGTCTGGAGCACGATATCACCGTTTCCGTGACCGTCAAGCCGCTGGAGCAGTTCAGACGCTATCAGACAGCGCTGCCGTATTACCGAAACGTTGTGCGGGAGGGCATTCGTTATGCAGGCACATGAACGAAAAGCGCTGTCGCAGGCGTGGCTGGAACACGCAGTTGAATGCCTTTCCGCGGCGAGGAACTTACTTGAAACAGGGAATTATAAGAGTGCAGCGAACCGTTGGCTTAACAGTGATAAGGAAGTAATTTAAACATGACTGTTAGCTGGCGGATTCGGGTGCTAAAAAGGACACCTATTCTTTTGAATAGATGTCCTTTTTTGTTGTGCCGGGGGGCTGTTTTTGAATTGGGTCAGATGGTCCAGCTCTGGCTTTCGGTCTGCAGATCCACCATGTGGGTGTACTGGCCGTTCCGGGCATAAAGTGCATCGGGTGCGCCCTGTTCGGCCACCACGCCGTCGGACAGCACCACGATTTTGTCCGCCCCGGCTACGGTGCGCATCCGGTGGGCGATGATAAGGACAGTTTTGTGTTTTATGAGCCGGGAAAGTGCCTCCTGAATGGCAGTTTCGTTTTCCACGTCCAGACTGGCGGTGGCTTCGTCCAGCAGAATGATGGGCGCATCCTTCAGGAAGGCGCGTGCAATGGAGATGCGCTGACGCTCGCCGCCGGAAAGGGCGCAGCCATTCTCACCGATGTTCGTGTTCCACTTGTCCGGCAGCTTTTCGGCAAATTCCTCGCAGTTTGCCAGCTTTGCCGCCGCAAGAACCTCCTCGTCGGTGGCACCTTTGCGCCCCAGACGGATATTTTCCAGTATCGTGTTGTCAAACAGAGTCACATCTTGAAACACGATGGAATACAGGCTCATGAGCTTTTCTGGGTCGATTCGGGAAACCTCCATGCCGCCCACGGTGATGCTGCCCTTCTGGTAGTCCCAGAACCGTGCCGCCAGTCGGGAAACGGTAGTCTTGCCGCCGCCGGAGGGACCCACCAGTGCCGTGACCTCGCCCTGCTTTGCGGTGAAGGAAACATCCCGCAGCACCGTTTCGCCGGAGTTGTAGGCAAAGCCCACATGGTCGAACACGATATCGCAGCCCTGATTGGTCAGATGCTCGCTGCCGGTCTGCAGGGGAGCGTCCAGAATCTCGTTCATTCGCCCCACATTGGTGCGCATGGCAATGACCGCCGCCAGATTCTGCAACGCGCCTTGCATAGGGTCGTACATCCGGGAAGCCGCCATCAGGAACAGAAACAGCGTCAGCACATCGATGCTGCCCCGCACCAGCAGCACCGAGCCGGTGAGTGCCACCGACGCAATGCCCAGCTTGAGCACCATGCTCGCAGAGGACACAAACAGCGCTGTTTCCAGTTCTGCTGCGATGGACTGCTTTTCTACAGCCCGAATTTTGCCGGAAAGACCGGACAGATACCGCTGCTCCGCATTGCTGACTTTCAGGTCGCGGAGCGTCTCGATGTACTCCTGAATGCCGTCCGCACAGGCCATTTTCGCCGCCATGGTCTTGGCCTGCACCTTGTCCTGCACCCGGTAGCTGCCCACCACGATAGCGGCGGATACCGGGATGACCCACAGGGCTGCCAGAGCCATCCGTCCGTCAAAGGCGAACAGGCTCAGAGCAATGAGCACCGTGGAGATGAGGGAACCGAATAGACCGGGGATGAAGTGGGAGCAGTCCTTTTCCAACACCTCGCAGTCTGCCATGATGGTGCTGGTCAGGTCAGCAAGGTCGCGCTTGCCGAAAAAGGACAGGGGCAGCTTGCGCAGCCGCTCCGCAAGGGTCAGGCGGCGGGTGCCGCTCTCTTTATAGGTCGTAAAATAGGTGCCGTTGTACTGGAACCATGTGGTCAGCAGGATCAGCGCAAAGCAGGCCGCACAACCCAGCAGATAAAAGGCGGTTCTCCCGCTCGTGGAGCCTGCCAGCAGGTCTTTTACTAGGAGATACAGCAGCCCGGTGGGCAGCATGAATGCCATGTTTTGGAACGCACAGGCCAGAACGCCCTTTACAAGCCCCTTTGCACCCTCCGGGGAACTTGCCGTGGCGTGTTGAATTTTTTCGATCATCCTTTACCCCTCCTTTGCGACCTTCCACTGCACCGATGCCTGATAATCCTGCCACATCCGGGCAAATAGGCCGTTCTGCGCGCACAGTTCGTCCTTTGCGCCGGACTCCGCAATTTGCCCATCCTGCACCACATAGATGCAATCGGCGTTGGCTACGGTAGACAGGCGGTGTGCAATCATCAGCACCGTTTTGCCCTTGGCAAGCTGGGCAAAGGCCGCCTGTACTTTAGCTTCATTGTCCGGGTCGGCAAAAGCGGTGGCCTCGTCCAAAATCAGGACGGGCGCATTTTTCAGCATGGCGCGTGCAATGGCAATGCGCTGCTGCTCGCCGCCGGACAGATACACGCCCTTGGTGCCGATAACGGTATGGATGCCCGCCGGGAACTTTTCTATAATATCCATACACTGCGCCGCTTTCAACGCTGCCAGCACCTCGGCTTCGGTGGCCTGCGGCCTACCCAGACGGACGTTGTCCAGAATGCTGCCCTTGAGCAGGCGGCTGTTCTGGAACACAAAGGAAATGGTGTCCAACAGTTCTTCCTTGGGGATATCCCGCACATCCGCTCCGCCCACCCGGACGCTGCCACTCTGCACATCAAAGAACCGGCAGACAAGGTTTGCCAGCGTAGATTTGCCGCCGCCGGAGGGGCCTACAAAAGCTACGGTCTGTCCCGGCTGAATGTCCAGCGAAACGCCCTTGATGACCTCGGTTTTTCCGTCATAGCTGAAATGCACATCCTGTAGCGTGACGGAGGCATCCTGCGGGTGTTGCGAAATAGCCTGCACCTGCATGGGCGCCGCCTCCAGCACCGAGTCGATGCGTGCCAGCGCATCCGCTACCACCATCTTGCTCTCGCTCATGTACATCATGCGGGTCAAAGTCAGGGAGATCACCGGCGTGATGATGATATAGAACAACAGGTTCAGCAGAAATTCCGGCGTGACACCGTGTGCCGTGAACAGCAGCCCGCCTGCGATCAGAAAGGCGAACACGCCGTTCACGGCGGCGGTGTAGAATATCATGGGCAGGCGCAGGTCTTTGGTGTAGGAAATGACCCATTTTTCGTACTCATCAATGGTGGCCTTGAACTTTTTGAAGGAAAACACCGACTGCCCGAAGGTCTTGACCACCGGGATGCCCCGGACGTATTCCACTGCCTCGTTGGACATAGCCTCCAAGGCGTTGCCGTACTGCCGCATTTTTTCAGCCATCCGCTTGCCGGTCATGGTCGCCATGATGAGGAAAGCCAGCACCACCGGCGCAAGGCTCAGCAGACCCAACCGCCAGTCGAACGCCAGCAGCAAAACCAGCAGCCCCACCGGGGTGGCGATGGCGTTGTGCTGGTCGGGCAGCTGGTGGGCCAGATAGGTCTCGGCAGCTCCGGTGCTCTCATGGATGATCTTACGCAGCTTGCCGCTGCCAAAGGTCTCGGCAAAGCCCAGCGGCAGCACCGCCAAATGCTCCGACACCGCCAGCCGCAGATTGGTCGCCACCCGGAACGCCGACAGATGGGAGCACATCAGTGCCGCAATGTAAATGAGGTAAGCCAGCACCGCAAACAGCACTGCCATCCAGCCGTAATGGGGGATGTTCACCGCCTGCGCATAGTCCGGCGCGGCGTTCAACACATCCCGCAGGATCTTCCAGATGTACACAAAGGGCACCAGTGCCACCAGCGCGCTGACCGCAGACAACACCCATGAAGCGTGGGTGAAATATCGGTAGTTTCCGGCGTAGCCCATCAGCCGGGAAAGATCAGACTGTTTTTTCAAATAAATCACATCCTTACCGTAATGCTGCTATGCGCACCCGTTTGGTATGACCGGGTGCGCATGTGCTTTATTCTGCCTCAGACAAATTTTCCGTAGCAAAAAGCTCAATGACATTTTCCATGGTTGCCTGATCGTAATCCTCCGCAATCGCGGCGGCATTCCAATAGGCATAATTGCCCTCGAACCAGCTTTGAAGATCATTCAGATCCTCTGCATAGCGGAACTCCAGATGATAGGTGGTTTCCATGGTGTCGGGTGAGAAGGCAAAATAGGTAAACTCACCGGAGTTTTCATCCTCGCTCTGATAGAAGATGAAGCCGTTTTCGTTTTTCTCATCCAGCAGCTTATAGGTGTGGGAGAAAACCTCCTGTCCCTGTGCGTCCAGGCCGGTGATCGTGTGACCGTCCATCACAAACTTGTCCACGCCACCCAGGAAATAGCAGTTAAACGACATGCTGTCCGGGTCTGCCGCGTATTTTTCTGTGGCTTCCGGGCCGTAAGGCTCCGCCATGCACATCCCCAGCAGCATATCCGTGGCGGTCTCAGCATTCTCCGCGCCTACCAGCGGTGTAGTTGCATCGATCCAGATCGTCCGGTACTCGGCTTTTGACAGTTCCGGGAACAGCTCCACATACGTGCCGCCGATGGTGGTCAGATAATCGTCGGCCGCCATGCTCTGATCGGCTGCCGGCGGTGTCGTTGTGTCTTCTTTTGTCTGGCCGCAGCCGGCAACCGACAGCAGGCAGATTACGCAAAGCACAAAAACAGCAAATTTCTTTTTCATACAGTACCTCCTGAAGTTCTTTGGTTAGTGTCCTCTAACCGCCGGATATTCTAACATGCTTTGTGCTTTCAAACTACTCCGTTTTGTTTCCTATACTCCGTTTTGCCGTTTGTTTTTTGTCGGCACGATAGCGGGACGGCGTCTTCCCGTACCGCTTTTTAAAGCTCTCAGAAAATTTGCTGGCGTTGTCATATCCGGCACGTTGCGCAATCTCAGTGATAGGCTTCCTGCTGCGAACCAGCTCCACTGCCGCCTGCTCCAAACGATATTCTTTGATATATCGGTAAACCGGCACGCCATAGACCTGCTTGAACAGCTTTTGCAAATGGGACACCGACATCTCGTGCTCTGCTGCCAGTTGGGCAAGAGATACATACCCCTCCCGGTTGGTCAGCAAATGATCCCGCAGATGGTGTGCCAACTCGGTCTGTTCAGAGGGAAAATAGGCATCCGCTCCGGATTCCTGCGGAATACGATCCAGGAGCATGAGCAATTCCAGCGCCTTTAGCTGTAAATAGGTGCGCTCCGCGTAGAATGCACTTTCATAAAGTTCCCGGAAAACATGCTCGCAGCGAGACCCTGCGGAACCTACCATATACCATTTGCTTTCAAGAAGGGTTTGTTTCAGTGCCGAAAAGTCCACATGAAACGCTGGGGCATGCTGCGCGATCCAACCGCTGGCCGCTTCCGAGTTTACTTCCAAGCAGATTCCCTCGTAATAGCCCAGCGGGAAGCGGGATTCCGAAATGCTGCCGTGAACGCCGTCGTAGCAGCTAATAGCCATGTCCCCCGGCTTCAGCAGGACGCGGTCACGCATGGAAAAGCTGGTTTCAAAGCGGCCGTTGATGCAGAAATTGACCTCCAGCACACCGACCTGTGTGCGCATCTCTGTATATGTTTCCATTTCCAGCCGCAGCAGCAGGATACCCACGCCGTCAAACAGCCGATAATAGTGAATTTCGCCGCTTCCGTCCGCCTTTTCGAAGCCGTCTGCTTGTGCAGGAAAGGCGGAGCCCATACCCGTTTCGTCATGAAAAATGATGTCGATCATACTGCTTTTCCAAATCCAATCTTCACAATCTGCATGTTCATCATTCCGTCACCGACCCTTGCAAGAAAGCGGAAAAATCCGCTGACGGACGGGTCTATCAGATCGTGGTAGCCCAGCATATAGCCCCGGCTGGCGATATGCAAGCGACTGTCCCATGCACCAATCTCGCGCTTGGCGTCCGAAACGGCGAAGTACGCGCCGACATCCTTGATTTCCGCATCCTTCAGCCATGTTTTCAGCATCAGCTTTACTGCCTTCTCGTTGGCGGCATCGAACGCCAGCACGGCGCCCGGAAAGGCGTCTTCCATAGCCCGTACCAGTGTTTTTACCTGCTCCTTTAGGAAATAGTAGAACACTCCCGCCGCAAAGAAGACCGCGCCGCCGGAGGCATCGATTCTCTCAAACCACGATGTATCGTTGAGGTCGCAGGGGATATTTTCCTCCCGCTCCCTGGCTGGGAGCAGCTCGTTGCGCACAGCGATGACGTCCGGAAAGTCCAGATTGTAGAGCTTGCACTTACCATTATCGCAAGCCCGACCTGTGCTGTCCAACCCGCAGCCGAGATTCACCACCGCCGCATTGGGGTGGCATTTCAGATACTCCCGCACCTCAATGGCTAAGTCGTTCTGCCGCATGGCAACCTCCAGAAAGCCGAAGCGCTGCATAAGGCTCTTTGATTTCTTTTCCAGTGCCGAAAAGTCGTAGTCCACTGCACCCACCAGCCGAAGCGCCGCTTCATCCCGGTATAAGTTCGGATATAGCTCCGAGCACATTTTCCGTGCGTAGAGAGGGATGATCAGGGTTTCCTGTACGGTGTTTTTCTCGATTTTATAGTTCATGGTTTCTCTCCTCCCTGCAAGTAATCCCCGCATTCCGCCTCCAGCGACTGCCATAGGTCTTTGCCATTTCCTCCGCCACCGGCAGTGCGCCGCAATAGCATACGCCGCCATGGGGCATCACCATCAGCTCCGGGTGCTCTTGTCCGAATTCAAAATATTTCAATGCTCCGCCACCTCACACTCGTTTCTTTTGATATCCGCAGTCACAGTAAGGACCGCCGGAGACCAGCGTGTACTGCCGCACAAAGTTCGTCACGCCGTCGGCTTCGCTCATGGCGTAGTCCAAATGGCACATGGCGGGTGTCAGGTCATAAAGCCCCAGCTCCTGCATCAGCGTGCAGATGCCGCATTTCATGAAGCGCCCCTCATAACCGCTGCCGTCGGGATACTCGTAAAAGTCCATGTTCCACGAGTAGGGGTTACGGTCAGCCGCCTTCCGGGCGGCGGTGGCTTTCATTCCGGCAATATCCTTGGGCGTGAACTTCGACTTGCCGCTTTGGCGGCAGAACCACTTCATCAGCGGCGTCATCTGGGCGTTCTCATAGTATACCGTCAGCGACTCCGTATCCGGCCGCCTCGGCATACAGAGAACGAACGCCCCCAGCATGGCGCAGCCAATGATGTTCATGCTGAACCGATCACCTTTTTCAAATTTGGGCAGCTTTGCGATGATCTCCCGGTACTTCGGCTTGGCCTTTTCCGTGATCTTCCGCGCGGTGTCCGGGTCATAGCCCAGTACCGCCGTCAGTTGCTTTTCAAATGACTTTGCAAACACTGCCCACATGGCCATGGGCATTCCCGTCCAACGCATCTCACTTTGCTCCTTTCTGTTCCGCCAACACCCGGCACATCCGTTTCTCGATGTCTTTCCGGGTCTGGCAACATTCCTTGGGATATTTCTTTGCTGCCTGAAACGCGAACTTCACAAACAGACCGGAGCCAACCGGCAGCATGGTTTTCAGCATCCCTTCCGGAAAGACGAAGTGGGTGCCGTGGGCGTAGACCGCCGTCTCAACTTCGCATGCATGGGGCTTTTCCGCAAAGCGCTTTTCCATCCGGCGGATGTATTTAGCCGTGTCCCACAGCACATCGTCCTCCGCACCGATCAGCAGCAGCTTTCCCCGGATGTTTTCGATGGGAATAAACTCCTCCGGCCGGATGGGGTGCGCCGCCTCGGAATCGTCAAACAACTTGCGGGAGTTGACCATGTCACCGGTGCGTTTGCTCTCGGCGGCGATACAGTGCCAGTAGTCAGGGTGCTGATAGCAAAAGGGCATATAGGGCAGCGGCTTGCCCCGGTATGAGAACAGCGACTCGCCCTCGACCGGCCACTCCTTGCAGCCGTCCCTTTTACCCTGCATAAAGCCCTGCCACACAAAATCGCTGGGCGTCATGGCAATGGTCAGGGTGATATCCGGGAACATGGCCGCTGCCGTCAGCGCCAGCGTTCCGGTGGTGGATGCACCGGCAATGCCGATTTTTTGATTGCCGTTGGCTTTCAGCCACGAAATTGCCGCCTCTATGCGCTCCAGCGGATAATTGTGATGGCCGTAATCCTTTTTCGCAGGCGACATTGTGAGCACGTTTACGCCCCGCCCGCAGAGCCATTTCGCCGCCGAGCGGGCAAGCCGATCCTCCGGGTCATCCCCGATCATCGCAATCACCGCGCAGTCCGACCCGCCGGCGCACGCCCAGTACGCGCCGTAAAAGCCGGCGGTCTCCACATCAAAGTGCAGGTGTTTCATTGCTTTCCCTCCATAATGTCCTTCACCAACTGCGCCCAGCGCTCTGGATAACAGGCCAGCAGCTCCTCGTGCTGCAAGTCCTGCTCGTGGATTACCGGGCGGGCAAAATGCTGTTCATAGCGCGCACGGTATTTTTCACCCATTTTGAGGGCGTAGAAAATATGAATCTCTGTTCCCGGAACGTCGATCTTGTCTGGCAGCGGGGTGACGAGATCGGAATAGAACTGATTCTTGCAGCTCTGCATGGTCACATAGAGCCGTGCGCCGCCGAGCATTTCCATGAACGCCTGCACATAGCCGCCCATTTCCGACTTTCGCTTCTCAAGGCGTTTTTGGAGGAGGTGGCTCTTAATCTTCCCGTCCCGGATCACCGGATAGAGCAGCGGCAGCAGCAAATTCGTTTGCAGCTTTGCTGCAAGCGGGGATGTCTGATCAAGATCGGAGCTGCCCAATATCCCGTAGTCCATATGGATATTTCTGCGCGCCGCCAGCAGCCCTACAAACGAGCCGCCCAGCGAGCAGCCGTAGGCCGCCCGGATATGTCTGCCGCAATGCTCACTGATGTATGCTTCAATTTTTGCAGTTTCCTCAAGCATGGTCGGAAATTCCGCGTGTTCCGTCTCATCAAAGCCATCGTAGCTGACGCAGAGAACGCGATAGCTGTCCGACAGCAGCGGAATGACCCGTCCAAAATTGCCCTTCCAGTGGCAGCAGGTGCCGGGAAGCAGCAGGATAACCGGCGCGTTTTCCGCGCCGAAGGAATGAACTTTCATCTTCCTACCCCTTTCAGAAATCAGGCTTGCGTTCCATGGTTTTCCTCCGTGTTTCAGTCATCACACGACCGTTTCCAGCCTCATTTCTTCAAAATGTCCACGATTTTTGCAAAGTCCTCCTTTGCCTCCTTGAAGATCGGCAGCATACAGTAGCAATGCACCATCTTCGGGCGGGCGGACACCGTATAGGGGACATTTGCCCGTTTGCAGGCTTCCTCAAAGTCCGGCAAAGCGCCGTAAAGCACCTCGTCGGCAGAATAGAAGAAGTGAATATCGCCTACGCCGGTAAAATTCCCCCGGGAGCCGGAGATCATGTAGTCCGGCACATTCTCACAGCCGTGCCGCATGAACCTCTCCACCGTCACCATAAAGGCATAGTCGATGGAAACATCACTTTCATTGAGCGCCTGCATCCGCGCCTTTTCCGCGTCGTTCCACGGCACCTCACCGGGGGATACGGCGACGATGTGCCTCGGCTGCGGCAGCGGTTCGGGCTGCGCGTTGTTGTGCGCCGCAATGCCCAGCGCCAGCGCACCGCCGGAGGAAAAGCCGCAAGTACTGACATTTCCGCCGCCGTACAGTGTAATCATTTTTCGATAACATTCGTACACCATCGCGTATGTTTCAGTAATGCAGTGTTCCATGCAGAGCGGGTAAAACGGAAACCACACATCACAGCCGGTCTCGCGGCAGAGCTTGCGCATCACAGGCAGGTCGCCCTTATCGGGGCCGATCACCATGCCGCCGCCAAAGAAATAGAGAATCGCGCGCTCGGACGGCTTTTGATGCTCTCGCACGATCAGGCAGGGAAAGCCGTTTACCGCGATCGTTTCATAATATGCCTTGCGGTCGGTGGGCGTAAAAACGCCACGATGCCGGTTCTGCTTTTCAATTTCCTTTCGCAGTGCATCCTCCGGCAAGGCGAACGCCTTTTTCGCGCCGGAGAGCTTGTATACGCTGCGTAAGATAGATGCAAAGATACTCATGATTTAGCCCCCTCATTTCCACGCCGTAATGCAGAGCCAGCTTTTCTTTTTGTGTATCTGCACATCGTGAAAGCCCGCCTGCTCCAGATACGTCTTCAGCTCGGCGTCCTTGTAGATGGTCATGCCGCCGATGATCTCCGTCCACTTCTTGTCCTTGTCCGTATCGCCGTTGCTTTCGTTGCAGATGAGTAATGTCCCGCCGGGCTTCAGCACCCGGTAAACCTCCCGGAAGCACTGCGGCAGATCGGGCCAGAAATAGACGGTTTCAAAGGCCGTGACCGCATCAAACCAATCCTTCGCAAAAATGATATGCTCCACGCTGCCCTGCCACACCACACAGCGCCCCTCCTGAATTGCGGCTCGGTTGAGGCTTCGAGCCTTTTGCACACTGACAGGTGAGTAGTCAATGCCCTTGACGATCCCCTGCGGGCATTTTTTCAGCAGCCTTTTCATGTTCGCCCCGCCGCCGCAGCCGCAGTCCAGCACTTTGGCATCCGGTGAAAGATGCAGGAATTCAAGGCCCCATGTCGCCACAGGTGTATGCCCAAGATTCATCATGGCGACCATGAGCTTCCCACCGAGGCCCACAGGCTTGCGGGTGTTTTCAAAAAATGACATCTTGCCGCCTCCTTACACTTTTTCCAAAACAATGAGCTTATTCGAGATATTCCGAACGATAGACAGCTTATCCAACACCTTATAAACCGGTGCAAACACCGCCATTCCTTCGCAAAGACTATGTTCTTCGACAAATCGGAAGTCCGGCAGCAATTCTGCAAGGGCTTCACCATTCTTCACGCCCCATGTAAATTTTGCGTTGTTCGCATCAATGGTTTTTTCCTTGAACCGCTTGACAACCATCGGATTCATAGTTTCAACGAACACAGTTGCCTGGCAAAAGCGTTTTGCAATGACCGCAAATATGCGTTGCACATCCGCTTCTGACAGATACATGGTCAGCCCCTCAATAACGACAAGCACCGGCGCATTTTGCTCCTTGATCTCACCGCCCCAATCATCCATGGCCGACATGGCAATCTGCGAAATCGTGCCGCTTTCCGGCAGAAGCTTTTCCCGTACCGCCATCGTTTCCGGCAGGTCGAGGTTATACCAATGGCAAAAACCTTTCATCCGGTAACAGCGGGTGTCCAGCCCGCAGGCGATGTTGACCACCACCGCGCCGGGATGCGCCGAAAGTCACGCTTTTGTCAGCCGGTCCAGCACGATGGTGCGGGCAATGACGCCGCTGTGCATGGCCGTGTCCTTTTCCGCAAGGGTGAAATCGTAGTCCAGCTTCCCGACGATTTCCTCCGCTTTTGTGTCGTGAATCGTGCCTCTGCCGCCGCTCTCTTTCGCCCTGGCATAAATAGTTTGCAGCATGGTCTCCGGCACGCCGGAGAGTTTGATTTTTTCTTTCATGTTACGCTTCCTCCCTTTTCACACACTCGGCGTAAGTCAGCGGGAAGGACGCTTTCAGCACGGTGCTTTCCCGCACCGTCCAGCCATTCTCCTGCAGAAATGCCAGATATTCGTTGCTTGTCCATTTGCTGTGCAGCGGAAAGCCCGCCAGCTTCATGAAAAACGCTTTGACCTTTCCGAAGAAAGCGTTATCCGCATGGGTAAAGGTCGGTGCGACCAACACGCCGTCATCCTTCAGCACCCGGCGAATCTCGGAGAGAGCCTTCTCCGGCTCCGGCACGATGTGCAGCGCATTGGAAACAATAATCACATCAAAGCTTCTGTCTGCATAAGGAAGGCGAAACATGTCCTGCACGGAGAAATGCAGTTTGGCGGAGCAGTTGCCCTGCTTCGCCTGCGCGATCATCTCTGGCGATGCATCCGTAGCCTCGATGTGGGCAGCAGCGTTTACGATGTTTTTGGCGATCAGCCCTGTGCCGGTGGCCAGCTCCAGCACCTGCTTATGCCGCACCACAGGGCGCAGCAGCTCATATAACTGCTCATAAGCTGCGGCATCCTTGTGCATGAAGCGGTCGTACCGCCCGGCGTTTTTGTCCCAGAAATTTTTTCGTTTTTCCATCGTCCCGTCCTCATAGCGAGATGTTAAGTCACTCTAACCTGTATTGATGGTGCATGGGTTAGAGTTGGCTAACCTCAGTCCTTTGAAAAAGCCGCATCGCTGCGGCTTTTCCTCTTATGCAAATAACTCCAGGCAGGCGCCCCGCACCAGCGTTTCCAGCACCTGCGGATAGAGAGCACCGATCTGCTCCTGATGGGAGACGGTCAGGATCAAGCCCCGCACCGTGGCGGCGGCCAGCGCCATGCCGCCCTTGGGCTGCAAACCGCCCGCTTCCAGCAGCGCGCGGATGTGGGTTTCGTCGTCGTGGTAGTGGGCGGTCTTCACTTCTTCCGGCAGGCGGTGCAGAAGAAAATCTGCGTCATTTTCGATGAACACAAAGGCTTTTGTCTTGGAGAGCCAACGGCAGGCCGCCAGGATCGCCGCTGCCGCGCGGTCGGCAGGAAGCAGGGGTGTATTCTCCTGCAAGGACTTCTGCGCTGCCGCGAAGCACTCGGTATGGATGTCCTCCAGTACGGCGAAAAACAGCAACTCTTTGGAATCAAAGAATTTGTAAAATGACCCTTTGGAGATTCCAACGGCCTCCGTCAGCTGCTCCACAGAGGTTTTTCGCATCCCAATGGTAATGCCGCAGCGTCTGGCCGCTCGGATCAGGTCATTGCGGATCTGTTCATTCTGTTCGTCTGTAAAAGCCACTGCGCACGCCCCTTGGATTTATGACCACATTTATTATTTTGGTCAAATTGTAGCACGATCCGAAGATGTTGTCAACGGCGTCGTTTTGCTTTCCATCATGATCAAATCAGATCCAGCCTTTCCATCTCAAACGGAACCACGGTAGATTTCAGCAGTCTCGTCTCCGGCAAGCTCTGAACAAACCGGATCGCCGTATTTGCAAAGATGTTAGATTTTACCGTATCCCAATCCGCCAGCTTTACGATCTCCGCTGTGCCGCTTTCAAAGTCAAACCGCAGATCACCCCATTCGCCGTCGTTGTCCGCCTGATACAGGTAGACAGCGGCGGCTATTTTTTTGTTCCTTTTGCGGCACTCGGTCTGTTTCAGCGTCGCGGTATGTATCACACCGCTTTCCAGCAGCTTCAGCCGTAGCTTGTCTAATGTGCGCCGGTAGAATCGCTCCGCACCGCTGGCTGTCGTTCCTTCAAAATCCACCGCTAAATCTTCAAAGGTGGACTGCGCGGACAAGGCGCTGACGCGCCCGCAGGTCATGCAGATGGCGTTCCGCTTTTCCAGATACCATTGCTCTTTGTAGGAAAGCTGCTCAAATGCCGCCGCAACCGTCTTTGCCTGAATCCCGTTCCAGAGGATTTCGGCATAGTTCCAGCTACGGTCACACCGTTCTCTGCCCCAACCGCAAGACTTATAGTTCCTTACGACTGTTAAGCCTTCTGCCTCCGGGCATTTTCCTGCTTTGCGGCAGACAGCCCCAGCGCCCGTGCCGGACAAGCGGCTTGACCGCGTCGGGGGTGCGGAGTATAATGAAAAAAATCCCGGAAAGAAAGGGAATGCGAATGAAAGAAAACCGAAAACTCCTGAAGGAAGTTCTCAAGGACATCCAGCACGATATGACGGACGAGGAAGTTCTGAACCTGCTGGCAGACAGCAAAATTTCCGAAAGTCCTGCAACGGAAAAATATACGCTCGGGCAGCGTGCGGCGGATGCGATCGCAAAATTTGCGGGCAGCTGGGCGTTCATCTTTTCGTTTACGGGTGTGCTGCTTTTGTGGATGGTCGTCAATACGATCCTGGCGGCAGATGCGTTCGATCCGTTCCCGTTTATCCTGCTGAATCTGGTTCTGTCCTGCGTCGCGGCGATCCAGGCACCGCTCATCATGATGAGCCAGAACCGGCAGGAGGAAAAGGATCGCCGCCGCGCGGAAAATGATTACAAGGTCAATCTCAAAACCGAGATCATGATCGAGGATCTTTATGATAAGGTCAATGCCATTCTTGCAAAGCAGTCTGCGCTGGAGAAAAAACTGCAGGAGCAGGAAGAAACAAAATCGTAATCAGCCGAAACACGAAGTCCCGGTAAACCATCGTCTGATGGCTTGCCGGGACTTTTTCTGCGCAGAATTTACTTGTATTTTATGCGGTGTTGGAAAAATACTCAAGTAGGAGATAAGCAAAAGCGATGCGTCACAGCCTGTTGAGTTTTTCCTCCAGTTCAGCCGCAATGCGCTGCCGTTCTTCCTCACTTTCTGCGCGTGCATACGGTTCCAGCGCGGCGTCCCGCTTTTGCTCCGCGTCGCGCGTCCATGCCTCAAACTCGGCCTTGGTCATATCCTTTCGCATCGTGCGCGCGTAGTATTTCTTGTATGCCCGCTGCTGCACCTGCCAGACTTCATTGTTCGCAACTTTGTCCTTAAAGCTGCTGGCCGCGCCGATCTCCCGGCAGGTTTTACCTGGGTCTTCCGGCGCAGGACCGGCGCAATAGGCAAAGGTCGCGCCCGGCGCCTGCAAAAACCAGCGACCACAGTTGGCGCAGCGCTTCGGCACAAATCCCTTTTGCAGTCCCTTCATAAACTCCACATAGACAAAATCCAGCAGCCGGTCAAAGTACATTTTTTCAACCACCTCCGCCTCGCGCCCAGTGCCACGGATGCAGAATTGCGCGTTTACCTTCGGCGCGTCCACCTTCGAATCTGCGCCAAGGCTGACGCCGCTGACGAACGGCTCCAAGCCTTTTTTCTCAATCTGCTGGGCCAAAGAAGTTTTTCTCTGACCCTTTTTCTTTTCAAACGGCTTGCCCGCAAAAATGCCGTCCAGGAACCACGCATAGCGCTCCTGAATCAATCGGATGGCATCCAGCTGCTCCTGCATGAACCTCGGCAATGTATCGTCCTGCATCACATATTCACGGAACGCTTCCTGCGCTTCTCCCACGAATAATTCACCCACATCCATGCTTGCAAACAGCTGAACGTCATTCCAATACAGGCGGTAAAGCGGTAAAGATGCAAATCCATTTGTCACAGCCTGAAATGCCCGCGCTGCCTGCTCTGCATCCTTTTCTGCAACGGTCTTCCGATATTGATCCAATAATTCTTGAAACGGCGCAGCGTCAAGATTCAGAATTTCCGTCAGCACAGCGCCGTAGGGCTGCATCGTCGGATGAGATTCGACCCAATAGCCGGAAGCGCCGAACTCCACCTTCGTATTGGTGCGCGGCCGATGAAAATCCAATAAATCTTTCCCCAAAACGCCCATGTGCGTGCGCCTCCTTTGTAGAGAATGTATTTTCGTTTGTGTAGTGTATTCGATTAAATGATACATTACCTATTGTGAAATGTCAATGGTTGTGCTATCATTCGATTGTAGAGAATGTAACTATATTAAATAAAATCGAAAGGAAGTGAACAAATGAAGAAACTTGAAACCATGACCGCTGAACAGTTACAGAGCGCACCATACTCACCAGAGCCGTTTCTGGTAGAGGAACTGCTTCCGGAGGGCTTGCATATCCTCGCGGGTGCACCGAAGATCGGCAAATCGTGGCTGGCGCTGTGGCTATGCCTGTGCGTTGCGCAGGGTCAGCCGCTCTGGAATTTTGCCGTGACGCAGGGCGAAGTTCTGTATCTCAGCCTGGAAGATTCCTACCGGCGTATCCAGTCGCGGCTCTTTGATTTGACGGACGATGCCCCACAAACGCTGCACTTTGCGATCATGGCTGACACGCTCAAGCACGGGTTGGAACAGCAGATCGAGCAGTTCTTAATGGAGCATCCGACAACGAAACTCGTTGTGATTGATACCTTGCAGCGCGTTCGAGGCACTGGCAGTGACAGCAATTTGTACGCAAATGACTATCAGGACATCGGGATTTTGAAACAGCTTGCAGACAGGCGGCACATCGCAATTTTGTTGATTCACCATCTGCGGAAGCTGCACGATGACGATCCGATGAATATGATCTCCGGCTCGACAGGTTTAAGCGGCGCGGCGGATTCGACCTTTGTTCTCCAGAAAAACTCTCGTCTTGCCAACATTGCCTCCCTGCATTGCACCGGCCGTGACATTCCGGATCGCACGTTAAAACTGGAATTCGGTGAGGAAGATCACATCTGGAAACTGCTTGAGGACAGCAAAACTTGCAGCAGTGCTTCTAAGATTTCCGCGCTTCAGCTCGTGCATCTTTTCTCTGCGCTGCTCAGTGCCGATCCGGAATACACCGGCACGCCATCGGCACTGTCCGCAAAGATCGACCCTGACGGCAGCCTCGGTATCACACCGAAAAAGGTCACGCGGTTGGTGCGGGAAAGTGTTGCGGCTCTAAGAGAAAAAGGGATTCTGGCGGATACCTACCGCAGCAACGGCAAACGGTGGATTTCCCTCAAACGTGCCGATCGTGCCGATTTTCTGCCCGTGAAAACAATCGGCACGATCGACCCTGCGGGCGCGCCGAGCGCCCGCAGCGCGCCGTGAGGCGCGTGTCGCCGCTGTGTGCGGCTTTCCAAGCAGGCTGCGATGGTGTGCGCAGCAGCGGTGCAAAAGCCCACGTTGCACCGACGTGCGGGCAACGCAGGAAAATACAGGTGCAATACGCCAGTCCAACGCAGAGGATCCCCGCTACGGCGGGGAAAATCCTCCCGTTCGGGAGGAGCCAGCATCGCATTTGGCTAGTCGCCGGCGCACCGGCTCCCTGCCAAATGCCTCAAATCGGGCAGAAGCCCATACCCACTACTTCGTCACAAAGTCCGCTGCGCGTGTAACGCCCTGCGGGAGAGGGCATTCCACGCTCCGCTCCCTTGCTCCTCAGTTCCAAACAAAACCCGCTTCGCTGGGCTTTTGTTTGGTAGAAGGAAACGAAAGATACGGAGGAAAATATGCGAAAAAATAAACAATTCAGCATCCGAATCTCGGAACAGGATTTAGAGACAATCCGCCAAAAAGCGGTTCAGGCGCACATGAGCCAGAGCGATTATGTGACCGCCTGTTGTCTCAGAAAACAGATTGTGATTCTGGACGGACTCAAGAAAGTCCTGCGGCAGCAGAAGGCCATCGGCAACAATCTCAACCAGCTGACTGTGCTGGCGAACATGGGCAAGGTACAGTTCGCCAATCTGGATTCTGCTGTGTAAATTCCAAGCAGGAACGCCCTATCAATATTTACGATTGTAATACCAGTAGCACCCGGTATAAACGAGCGATTGAATACACGTCAGCGCGCAGAGAACTTTGCCAATGAGCGGCTGATGGAAAACCAAAATTGCTGCGAGGACGGCAAGCAGCTGCGCGTAAATGCAGATAAAAAACGTCAGACTGCGCGCCTTATTTGCAACATATGCTGTTCGCTCGTCCTGAAGCGAAGCATCATAATCAGCCGCCTGATCGGGATCACGGCTGAGCCGGGCTGCGCGCAGCAGACGGACAAGCCCAAGCACGCAAACGCCGCCGCCAAACGATGCAAGCCAACTGCTTTTTATAAAATATCCTGCGATCGCCAAAACGGCTCCAAGTACGAAATACAGCATACCAAGTCTTTTCTGTTCCTTCAGTTTCATGCATCTTCCTCCTCGAAAATGAAAATATCCTCAATTCGCGCATCAAATATCTGCGCGATTTTGTGCGCCAGAAGAATGGACGGATTGTATCTATCGTTTTCCAACGAAATAATGGTCTGCCGCGTTACACCAAGCAGGCTTGCAAGTTGCTGCTGCGTCAGCCCGCGTGCTTTGCGTTTTTCTGCAATGCAGTTCTTCATATATACACCTCTTTTCAAAAAAGTAAAGCTCGCTTTACATCAACATTATAACGCCTGCGTCGAAAATATCAAGCTAATTTTACATTTGTGTTTCAAATTTTATGTCAGAGTAGTTGGGTACGGATTTGAAAACACTGCTGACGAAACAGGAAGCACAGGAAGCATTGACCGAGATGCAGATGAGCGCAGCAGAATTCGCAGGACAGGCTGGGAGTCTGAGCGCGGGGGATTCTTCCGCCTGCAAGGAACTGACCGAGAGCACACAGAAAGCTGTGACTTTGATTTCGGAGAACGGCGAACGGGCGATTTCTACGGTGATACAAGAAGCGAAGAAGAAAATTCACCTGTGCGCGTGGATCTCGATTACGGCGGTGATCTTGTGCACTGCGCTGTGCGCCTTGGCCGTGCTGTGGAGCAGATGACGGACGATGCACCGACACGTGACGGAACGACTATGCCGCTGCATATTGACAGCAAGCGCCGGAAGAAGCTCCGGCAAAAGAAAACCGCCCTCGGTCACGCCGAGGACGATCATGTGGATTGGACAATGGAACAGCACTTATAAAAACAGCCTCCAGCGGGAGGCAGAAAGGCAGCCTATGAAAAAGGACTGGGAGATTTATCGGGACACCGGTATTCTCGGCGGATACATACCGGAGCAGGCAAAGCTTCGGAGAACAGAGGACGGTGAAGTCGCAACTGTTTTCCGGGACACAACAACACGTATAGAGGGAGACTGCATCGCAAAGCAGCGCGAGATGTTGATCGGCAGCAAACGGTTCTGTATCACGTCTGTATTTCCGGCAGAGCCGTCTGCGACGGCAACGGACAAGCTGCTCGCATACATTGATGCGGAACTGAAAAAAGAAGCGCACAGCGCGTGAGGTTCTCATAGACTTGTGCCAGCCGGTGCGGTATACTTGCCTTACCGTACCGGCTTGCCCCACGGAAAAGGAGGTTACAATGGCAAGCCAGAAGCAACAATATACGATTCTCTACGGGCGGCTCAGTCAGGAGGACGAGCGTGCCGGAGAGTCAAACAGCATCCAGCATCAGCGGGATCTGTTAGAAAAATACGCACGGGATAAAGGCTTTGAAAACACGCTCTTTCTTGCGGACGACGGATATTCCGGAACGAATTTTGAACGTCCGAGTTGGAAAAAGATCGTGGAAATGATCGAAGCCGGTGAGGTTTCCACCCTGATCGTAAAGGATGCCTCCCGGCTGGGGCGTGAGTATTTGCAGGTCGGTTCCTACATGGAAATTTATTTCCCGCAGAAGAACGTGCGGTTCATTGCAGTAAACGACGGTGTAGATTCTGCGGTGGAAAGCAGCAATGATTTTAACCCTATCCGCAACTGGGCGAACGAGCTGCACGCAAAGGACACGAGCCGGAAGGTTCGCGCCGTGAAAAAGCTGCAGGCTGAACGCGGCGAATGGCTCGGAGGCCGTCCACCCTATGGGTACCGAAAATCCGAAACTACGGAAAACCATCTCGAGCCCGACCCGGAAGCGGCAGAGGTCGTGCAGCAGATTTTTACCCTCTGTGCTGCTGGGAAAGGTCCGAGTCAGATCGCGCGGATTCTGACGGAACAGAAGATTCTGACACCTGCAAATTACTACTTTCAGAAGACCGGAAAAACGCACAAGGGGTGCGATGCGCTGCATCCATGCACATGGTCTGGTACAACGGTCAGTGATATCCTCAAAAATGTCATGTATCTGGGCCATACGGTTGGACTGCGGCGGACGACTATTTCTTACAAGAATAAAACGCGGATCGACCGGCCGGAAAGCGAACAGTGTCTGGTAAAAAACACGCACCAGCCGCTCGTATCACAGGAACAGTGGGAGATCGTGCAGGAGGTGCGGCAGCACAAAAAGCGCACAGCGAAGCATATGAATGAACCAAATATTTTCTCAGGTCTGGTGTTCTGCGCGGACTGCGGAAAGCCGCTGGTGCTGCACCGCGCCAGCACCATGAAGAAGGTGGAGTACAACTTCAAATGCTATACCTACGGCAAGAAGGGTAAAACCGCCTGCACTGCGCATCACATCCGGGAGTGTGAACTTATGCAAATCGTTCTGGATGATCTCCGTCGGGTCACGCATTTTGCCCGAATGAAGGAGCGACAGTTCGCGGCGTACATCAATCAGAAAAACAGCGCTGAGCTGCGGCAGGAAATCAACCGTGTTCTTCGGGAACTGGATACGATGAAACACAGAAGCGCAGAACTGGCAAAGCTGTTCAAGCGGCTTTATGAAGACAATGTGCTGGGACGCGTGACCGATGAGCAGTATCGGATGCTCGCCGGTGATTACACAGACGAGCAGCGGCTGCTGGAAGAAGAAATTCCGAAAAAGGAAGAACGGCTGGCACAGCTCAAATCGCGGGAAGCCAACGTGGAGGCGTTCATTGAGAAAGCCAAACGATACACAACGATCGACGAGCTGACGCCGGAGCTGCTGCGGCTGTTCATCCAGCGTATTGAGATTGGAGAACGAGATGTGAAATACTCCCGCAATTCCAGCCAGTCTATCCGCATCATCTACCGGGATATCGGTCTGGTGGACAGCGCCATGCAGCCGGACGAGCAGCAACCGAAAATCCTTCCGCCACTGAGCGAGGTCATTCCGTTCCCGGCATAACGCAAAAAAAAGAGCAGGAGGGAGTGGATCTCTCCACTCCCTCTCAACCGGGGTGACAGTTTGTGTCCCTATGAAGGGAAACAGAACGACTTCCGGGCTTTTTTGCGCCCATTTTTAGAGGCGTGACAAAAAATACCAAAATGGACTTTGCCAAATTCGATGGACCTGTACCTTTACCCAAGGCTTTTTGAGCCGCTTTTCCGAGGATTTTTCGGGAAAGCGGCTCGTTCTTGCTCTCGGCAAAACGTAGAATTTGAGCAGGCTTTTTTGTTGGTGTTGCTGGATAGACATTCCGAGTGTATGTGCCATTGTGTTGACACGGGCAAAGCCCAAAACACACTATTGCAGCATAACACATTCACGACATTACCGATATTTGCTGTGGGTTCTGCAAAACGCGCCGCAGCTGAGCGAAACTGATGAAGCATGGGCTGAAAAGCTGCTTCCCGCAAATGCCCCGGAAGAATGCTATGTGCCTCATAAATAAAAGACCGCCATCTCGGTGAGCAGCAACTCGCTTTGAGATGGCCTTTTTATACGCGGGGAGGTTTGACGGTTACAGTGCCGCAGAAAAGATGGAGAATTTCATGGCACAGGTGATGTAAAAGCAAGAACAGAACGAGACGGGAAGAATGACATGAGCATTCTTCCCGTCTCACTCTGTATCGTTCCGCGTGTGGGTCGGCCATTATACGGTTATAAGTACAAAAATGCGGCCGCATTCTTCCCACAGATATTTTCTACGATCTGCCCCAGCGTCCGTTCATCCGCCGGGTACTGGCCGCTTTCAGCCAACTCGCCGAGCCTCTGGCAGAGAATACGGCGGTAATACTCGTGGCGTGGGAACGAGCTGAACGAGCGTGAGTCGGTCAGCATACCGACGGACTTCGCAAGCAGCCCGTTTTCCATCAGCTCGTCAATCTGGCGGCGCATGCCGCGGATGGTGTCGTTGAACCACCATGCCGCGCCGAACTGTACCTTGGGCGCGAAGTTGACTGCCATGGTGGAGAGAACGGCGTTGTCGGTCGGGTTCAGGTTGTACAGGATCGTGTTCGGCAGGCTGTTTTCGCGTGCCAGATCACCGAGGAACGCGCCAAGCTGGAACGGATCGGTCGTGAGGCCGACGCTGTCGCCGCCCGCATCCGGACCGACCTCCGCAAGCAGGCGCGGATTCTGATTGCGGATGGGGCCAAGGTGCAGCTGCATGGCAACGCCATGCGCATGATACGCTTTGCCGAGGACGTGCAGCAGCTCCGCCTGTTTTGTGCCCGGAATGTAGGCAAATCTGCTGAACCCGTGGTCGGAGACCTTGCAGCCGTTTTCACAGAAATAGTCCAGCGCCTTTCCCAAGGCTTCCGGCAGACTGTCCGTGCCGTATTTTTCACACAGCGCGCGCTTCGCTTCCGGGTTGCCGCCGAGATAGTTGTCCGGCCGGAACGACGGCAAAACGTGGAACGGGATCGTGGGGTCAGCCGCGATTTTTTTGTGCCATTCCAGCGTGTCCGCCGGATCGTCCGTCGTGCAGAGCACGCGAACGTTCATTTTTTCAAGGAGCGAAACCGCATCGTAGGCTTTCAGCTTTTCTTTTGTTTCCTCCCAGATAGCAGGCGCAGTCTCCGGCGTCAGCGGTGCGTATATTTCAAAATACCGCTGCAATTCCAGATGCGCCCAATGGTACAGCGGGCAGCCGACAAGCTGCGGCACGACCTCCGCCCATTTCTGGAATTTTCTGTATTCTGGCGCGTCACCGGTGATATACCGTTCGTCCACGCCGCAGGCGCGCATGGCACGCCATTTGTAATGATCCGCCGCCAGCCACAGCTGCGTCAGGTTTTCGTACTGCTTCCGCTCCGCGATCTCGCGCGGCGGCAGGTGGTTGTGATAGTCGTAAATCGGTTGGTTTTCCGCATACTTATGAAACAACGTCCGCGCCGTTTCATTTTCCAGCAGGAAATCCCTGTCCATAAATGCTTTCATAGTCAGCCCTCAAATTTTTCACGGTTGATCCACAGTCCCAGCGCGGGGTTCGGGATGAAATAGATTTCTTCGCCGTCCACGGTGTTATAGCCGTAGTGCAGCTTCTCCGGGTCATATTTTTTCGCCAGTTCGTCATAGCTTGCGCTCAGGAAGCCGACGCTTTTGATCTCCTGTTGGGAAATTTCCTTCACAGCGTAGGTGATGGAGAATCTGCCGTCAGATGAACCGTGAATCAGATGTGCAGCCGCGCCCATGTTGTCGCGTAAGTCCTGATTTTTCGGCTTGTTGAACTCGTCCAGTGTGTGGAGTCTGCCCTTATAGCCGTATTTGCGGATCAGCTTGTCGCACTGCGCGTCCTCGCCGAATTTTGTCACGCCGGGGGCTAAGATGATCAGCTCTCCGCCGTCCGCAATCGCCATGCGGGTACGATAGACGGCCTTATTGCCGAGCCATGTACTCTTGAATTCACTGGGGTCAAGGTAGACCACGCATTTCTGAATGCCATGCTCTACGAAGTCAATATTCTTCTCCTGCGCCAGCTTGACCGCTTCCGTCAGGCAGCTTCTTCCCTCGCCGATAAACAGGCCGTGCATGACACTCTCGCTCACCGGCGCGGTGCAGACAGTCAGGACAAACAGGATCGGGCGGTTGCTCAGGAAATGTTCCATGCCGTAGTCGAAGATCTTCCGCACGGGCGTATGGTCTTTTCCCATCATGCGCTCCATGCCGTAAACTGCGCCGACCATGTGCGATTTGTTGATCATATCGCTGCCGCCGACGCCGACAAACAGATTCTTCGAGTGGTTCGCCATGCCGATGACTTCATGCGGCACGACCTGACCGGGCGAGATGATGAGGTCATAGCTTTCATCCATCACGCGGCGGTTGATCTCCACGCTGACCGGTTCATGCCAGAGGCCATCTGTGATTTCTTCCAGATAGCTTGCCGGTACTTCGCCGATTTTGACCACATCATGCCGCCAGTCATGGACGATCATGCTTTCATAGGGAATGCCCTTGAACATGATCTCCCACTGCGCTTTGGACACCGGCTCATGTGTTCCGAGCGCGGGCATAATATCGACCTGTGCGCCGCGCTCGGTCAGCAGATGGTAGTAGATGCCGGTGATTTTCCCCGCTTGCGAATGGAAGCGCGTGAAATCAGGCGGGATGATGAGCACCTTTTGGAGCGTTCGTCCTTCCAGAGACGCTTTTAATGCGTCTTTCAGCTCTGCGTCCGAAATGCCGCCGTTTGCGGCAATTTTATAGATATCTTCCATGTCAGACACCGCTGTAGGCCGAGAAGCCGCCGTCCACGGGAATGACCACGCCGGTCACAAACGATGCAGCCTCATTGTTGAGCAGGAACAGCAGCGCTCCAAGCAGTTCTTCCGCTTGTCCGAAGCGGCCCATTGGGGTCGCAGCAAGAATTTTCTTTGTCCGCGCCGTCGGCGTGCCGTCCGGATTCCAGAGAAGGGAGGCATTCTGCTTGCCGGAGAAGAAGCCTGGCGCGATGGCATTCACGCGGATGCCAACCTTGGAAAAATGCACCGCCAGCCACTGCGTAAAGTTCGACACAGCGGATTTCGCGCCCGAATACGCCGGAATTTTGGTGAGCGGCGTGTAGGCGTTCATCGATGAAATGTTGATGATATTGCAGCCCTCGCGCGCGACCATATCGCGGGCGAACGCCTGCGTGGGGATGAGAATCCCCATGAAGTTGAGATTGAAAACGGAAGCAACGCCCGTCTCGTCCAGATCGAAAAAGCTCTTGGTGTCGGCGTCCAGATCGCCCGGCTCGTAATACTCCTTGTCGGTCGTCGCGCTGGGGTGGTTGCCGCCCGCGCCGTTGAGGAGGATGTCGCAGGGGCCGAAGTCGGCCAGCACCTGTTCATGGCAGGCCATAACTGCGGCCTTGTCCAGCACGTTGCATTCGTAGGCTTTCGCAGTGCCGCCCTCGGCGGTGATCTCGTCCGCCAGCTTCTGCACGTTGGCGTATGTACGTCCCAGCAGCGCGACCTTCGCGCCGCTCGCAGCCAGCGCCCTGGAAAAGACGCTGCAAAGTGTTCCCGCCGCGCCGGTCACGACCGCGACTTTTCCAGTCAAATCCGTGTTCAAAGGAAGATTCATTATGCTGCCTCCTTATGCGTTGTAGGTGGACGCGGCGGTGTTGCCGCCGTGGCCTGTCCAGTTGGTGTGGAAGAACTGCCCTCTGGGGCTGTCGAGCCGTTCATAGGTATGCGCGCCGAAATAATCGCGCTGCGCCTGCAACAGATTCGCAGGCAGGCGGTTGGTGGTGTAGCCGTCGAAGTAACTCAGCGCCGCAGTCATGGCCGGAGCCGGAACGCCGTAAGAGACAGCCGCAGCTGCGACCTTGCGCCACGCGGGGATGAGTTTTTCCATCGTCTCCTTGAAATACGGGTCGAGCAGGAGGTTACGAAGCTCCGGATCTTTGTCATACGCTTCCTTGATCTTGCCGAGGAAGACCGAGCGGATGATGCAGCCGCCGCGCCACATGAGGGCAATGCCGCCATAGTTGAGATTCCAGCCGTAGGTCTTCGCCGCCGTGCGCATGAGCGTGTAGCCCTGCGCGTAGGAGATGATCTTGGACGCATACAGCGCCTGCCGGATAGCTTCGACCATCTCGGCTTTGTCGCCTGTAAAGGCCGGGATTGTGCGTGCGTATTCCTTCGCTGCCTCGACGCGCTCGTCTTTCATGGCGGACAGGCAGCGCGCAAACACAGCTTCGCCGATGAGCGTCAGCGGAACGCCCTCGTCCAGCGCTGCAATGCCCGTCCACTTGCCCGTGCCCTTCTGACCGGCGGTGTCGAGAATCTTTTCCACGATGGGCTGGCCGTCGGTGTCCTTGTAGGCAAGGATGTCGCGGGTGATCTCAATTAAGTAGGAATCCAGCTCGGTTTTATTCCACGCGGCGAAGACCTCGTGCATTTCATCGTCGGACATTCCAAGAAGGTCACGCATGAGCTGGTAGGCTTCGCAGATCAGCTGCATATCGCCGTACTCAATGCCATTGTGCACCATTTTCACGAAATGTCCTGCACCGTTTTCGCCGACCCAGTCGCAGCACGGCGAGCCGTCCTCGACCTTTGCGCAGATGGACTGAAAAATGGGCTTCACATACGGCCACGCGGCAGGACTGCCGCCCGGCATCATGCTGGGGCCTTTCAGCGCGCCCTCCTCGCCGCCGGACACGCCGGTGCCGATGTAGAGCTTGCCCTTGGATTCCACATACGCCGTCCTGCGGATGGTGTCCGGAAAGTGGGAATTGCCGCCGTCAATGAGAATATCGCCGTCGTCGAGGAGCGGCAGGAGTTTTTCAATCATGTCGTCCACGGCCTGTCCCGCTTTGACCATCATAAAGACTTTGCGGGGCTTTTCCAGATTGTCAACCAGTTCTTTGAGACTGTGGCAGCCGATGATGTTTTTCCCGGCGGCTCTGCCGTTTACAAATTTGTCCACTTTTTCCGTCGTGCGGTTGAACACGGCCACGGTGAAGCCTTTCGACTCCATGTTCATGACCAGGTTTTCACCCATAACGGCAAGGCCGATCAGACCAATATCTGCTTTTTTCATATGTATGTTTCTCCTTACCGCTGCACGCGGGCGTTGCCCTTGTAGATGTCCCAGACCTGCTTTTCATCCGCGGGTTCGGCGTAGTCATTCAGGCTCGAAGCCGCCAATACGCCGGTCGCCCAGCCGAATTGCAGACACTTTTCCGGCTCCCAGCCGTTCAGCACACCGTACAGGAGGCCACCGGAGAAGCCGTCACCGCCGCCGATGCGGTCGAGCACCTGAATCTCGCGCGGCTCCTCGACATACCACTTGCCGTCCGCCAGCAAAATCGCGCCCCAGAGGTGCTCATTCGCCGAAATGACCTGCCGCAGCGTCGTGGCAAACATCCTCGCGTTCGGATACTTTTCCTGTACCTGTGAGATCATGGCCTTGAAGGACTTAATTTTGGAAACAAGATCTTTACCGCCCGCTTCGGGGCCTTTAAAACCAAGGCAGAGTTGGAAATCTTCTTCGTTGCCGATGAGCACGTCGGCCAGCGACGCGATCTCGCCGAATGCCTCGGAAAGCGCATCCTCGCGGCCTTTCCAGAACGTCGCGCGGTAATTGAGATCGAACGAAACGAGCGTGCCGTACTGCTTCGCGGCCTTTGCCAGCGCAAGGCTGCATTCCGTCGTCTCGTGGCTCATGGCCGCGATCAGACCGGACAGATGCAGAATGCCGACGCCCTCCTGACCGAAGATGCGCTCCACGTCAAAATCTTCGATAGAAAGTGTCCGACCAACTTCACCAGCACGGTCATTCCAGAGACGCGGTGCGCGCAGCCCAAAGCCGGAATCCGCAATGTTGAACTGGTGCCGATAGCCCCACGGCCCGCCCTGTTCGACGTCAAGGCCTTCAAAACGGATATTCCGTGCGCGAAGCTGGCGCTTGATAAAATCAGCAATGGGGCTGCCCTTGACGAATTTCGTGAGCGCGAGGCACTCGTGGCCAAGGCTAGACGCAACGTTCAGCACGTTCGTCTCCGCGCTGGTCGCCTGCATATAAAACAGGTTGCTGTTCTGTACCGCCATCCGCTCCGGCGGCGTGATGCGCACACCCATGCTCGTCGGGCACGCAATGGCATATTGATAGGTTTTCTTCATAGAGTCCTTTCTTTGATTCGGTTGAACCATCAAAGGCCGGGTGCACGCATCCGGCCTTTGTGTATGTTGGGTGTTCGGACTTATTTAGCGTCCGGTTTGCTGATCGTGGCTTTCGATTTAACTGCGATAATACCGAAATAGAATTCCTCGCCCACAAAATCGCTGCTTGTGAGTTCTTTCTCAAAATAGGTCTTGTCATTGATTTTCAGAAGTACCTTGACGGTGCTCTCATTCACATCAATGATGCCAAATTCGATATTGTATGACTGTCCATCGTTCAGACTTGGTACTTCGGACGTTACAAAAACCGCCTGTTTATCCTTGCCGATGCAGCGCAGAACGGCACTGTCTTTGTTGAAATCCACATAAATGCCTCCGGCACCCCAATACACATTGTCCGGCCCGGAACCAAGCGTGAATCCGTCATAACCATCGTCAGCATAGCGCGTCCGCGTATATTTGAAGCGGAAAATCGTGTTTTTGTAGGTCTTTCCGTTGTAGCCGCCGACAGAGTAGGTAGAGCTTAGATCACCGTCTGCTGTGACACTGCCATTCTCAAATGTAAGCGCCTTATTCCAGCCGGTCGTCCAATTCTTCGTATCCGCCAGCAGTTCCGTCACATCGACCACGCCGTATGTGGGTTCGGGCTCGGGATCCGGAACGACGGCCTTGCCGGTCTTTTCAATGGTCACGGACGCGGTGTTGATGCCGCCGAAGCAGAAGTAGCCTGCAGTGTTCGCCAGCTTGGAGTCGGTGTAGACCTCATTGAACCATTCCGCGCCGTCTACCTTGACGATAACGCGAAGCTGGTTTGCCGCGATCTGGCAGACGCTGAGCGAAATGTCATATGTCTTGCCATTGTCCAGCGTCAGACCGCTTGTTGTCTTTGCAATCAATCCCGCATCGCCGCGCGCATAAAGCGTAGCTTTTCCATTTTCAAAGGCAATCATCACGCCGCCGCTATTCCATGGAAGATTTGTGACACTGTTTTCAAAGCTCCAAATGATCGCGCCGTAGTCGTTGCCCTCGCCCGTCGTTTGGGTGTATTTGAGTTGGAATTCCGTGTTGCGGTATTTTTCCTTCTTGTATCCGGCCAGCGCATAGGCCGTCTCGGTCGTACCGGCAATGGAGACCGTGCCGTCGCCGAACGTTGGAGCAGTCTTAAACCCGGCCCACGAGAAGTCCGTCCAGTTTGCCGTGTCTGCGATCAGCGTGTCCAGCGGAAGCTCCGTTGTCTTGTTATAGTGCTTGTCATTGCCGGACAGGTCGTTCAGCGTGACCTGCACACCGCCGGGGCAGGCAATCGCGCCGAAATATCCGCCTGCACCGTGGAGCGTTGCGTCGGTGATTGTCTCGTCAAACAGCGTCTTGCCGTCCACGGTCACGAAAATGCGCACATCGGTGGAGTTCACGGCCACAATGCCGAAGCTCACGTCATAGATCATGTCGGAGCGGAAAATTTCGCCGGAGGCAATTACACTTTCATAGTTCTTGTCGCCGCGAATCTGAAGCTCCACCTGCTTTTCCTTGATAACGACCAGAACGCCCTTGTCTGCCCACGGCATTGCGACCGGATCGTTCAGATTGAAGTAGAAGCCGCCCCATTTGCCAGCCGTTTCGGGAAGCACCTGCTTATACTTGAAGTTGAACACCTTGCCGGAGAATTTTTCTCCGGTGTAAGCGGCCAACTCATAGCCTGCGTCGCTGCTCGTGATGGAAAGGCTCCCGTCCTTGAATTCCGGAGCATTTCCCGTGTAGGTCTTCCAGCTGCCTTCGCTGCGGACGAGCGTTGCCACGTTAATCTTGTTGCCGAGGCTGCCGAGCTCCACATGGACGCCCTCACCGCTGGCAACCGCGCCGTAATAGCCCTGCATACCAAGAAGCTTGGGATTCGTGACCGTCTCATCGAACAGCGTCACATCGTCTGCCGTCATGACGATGCGTACATCCGTCGAATTCACGTCATACATACCGAACGTCATCCGATAGGTCTTGCCGTTTTCAATCAGGTTCGTCTTGTTCTCCAGAACCGTTGTACTGCTGCCGTCGCGGATCTGCAATTCGATCACGTTCGACTTGATGCAGACAAGCAGACTGGGATTTTGCCATGGAATCGTGCCCGCGCTCTGGGTATTGAAGAACAGGCCGCCCCATTTATCCGACTCGCCAACCGTTGCGGAGAGCTCCTGCTTGTAGGTGAAGTGCAGCACACGGTTGGTATATGCTTCACCTGCGTATCCTGCCTGCGTGTGGCTGCTGCCTTCAAGGATCATCTTGCCCGCGATGAACTTCGGCGCGGCGGAGCCGTTGGAGGTCTGCCAGTGTTCTTCGTCTTCAATCAGACTGTCGATTACAAGCTTTGTACCGACGCTGCCGAGCACCAGACTGTACCCGCTTATCGGCGCAGTCAGCACGCCGAAGTGCCCCTCAGCAGTGTGCAGATATTGATTGTCCATCTCGTGGCTGAATACCGCAGTCCCATCCACGGTCAGGATAAAGCGCACATCGGTGCTGTTGAGATCGTATACGCCGAAGTCAACGCGATACGTTTTGCCGCTCTCAAATACAAAGTTGCTGTCCAGTTGAAGCGCCTCGTTGACGCCGTCGCGGATCTGAAGTTCCGTACCGGTCGTCTTAGTCACGACAAGAACACCCTTTGTTGTCTGATTGAACGGCAGTGCCTCTGCGTCGCCCATGTTGAAGTAGAAGCCGCCCCAGCCACTGCCGGACTGCTGATAGGTAAAGCGGAAGGTCTTATTGGTATACGCCTTGCCGGTGTAGCAGGCCGTCTGGTAGGCGGACGTCGCGTTCAGAGTCAGCTTGCCTCCGGTAAAGGTAGGCTTTCCTGCCTTATTTTCTGCATGCGGCGTCCAGTTTTCCGTATCCTCGATCAATGCGTCGATCTCGATCACATCGGTCGCGGTACCGGCGTTCTGGTTGTTGCAGAAGCGGGTGTACGCCTTCTGGAACGCAGCCACGCCGAGATCAAAGTCATACTGGCTGATCGGGTCCTTTGCCAATACGGCCTCCGCGCCGGCAATGGCCGCCGTGATGAGGTCAATTTCCTTCTGTGTCCACTGGCCGGGCTCGTCGCCGATCTGTGCGGCTTCGACCTTAGCTTTGGCCTCGTCTACCAGCGCGCGGAATTCCGTCTTATCTACCGTGCTGGTGAACGCCACGAAAACAGGCTCAGACCAGACAGGCTCGCCCTGTGCGCCGCGGCTGTCCACGGGCGTCAGCTTGCAGCGGATCCACCTGCCCTCACAGATGGGGGTCACGGTGAACTCGGTGCAGGTCATGTTGTCGCTGACCTTTTTCCAGTTCAGGTAGAACAGGTCGTCGGGGCTTTCGGAAATGTAGTAGTTCGCAATGGTCGCGCCCTCGCTGTCGCCGTCCGCGTCAGAGAAGGTATATGCCGCCGTGATGGTCTGGCCGACCTCCGCCGTGCCGGAAACGGAAACGCCGGAAGCAGTCGGCTTCTGGTTGCCGGGGAAGCTCTTCACGCCGATTTTGTTCTGGTCGATCTGCTCGAAACCGGGCAGCTGCGCCAGAACAGAGTCGACCAGCGCGTAATTACCGCTTGCGTAACCGGCAAACAGCTGCCGGTTGTCGCCCTCGCCCTTCAGGATCGCCAGATTTTCCTCGATGCCGGTGATCTTGCTGTTCTGATGATCGTTTGTTTCGACCCAATTACTCTCGCCCTTTTCGCTGCCGCGCGGCGAAGCGTCGGTATAAATCAGGATATTGTTCTCGAAGGTATTCTGGATGTAGAAATCCGTCGCGCCCTCTCTCGCCGCAGCCATCCACGGCCAGCGTTCCGTATACCGTTCGTTGTTCCAGACCTGCTTTAGTGTGTCCGCTGTTCCGTAGCCGCTGTCGCTGGTCATGCGCGTTTCAAAATTGCTGTCGATATACGCATAAAGCGCGCACGGCATATCAATAAAGAGGTTATTTGTGATTACATTGTCATGGCCGCAGTTGATCTTGATCGCTTCGATATAATTTCCAGAAGCACCCGGGCCAAAGATATTGCCGGTGATCGCTGCGCCGCTCAGGCCGTCGTCCATGTAAACGGCGCTGCCCGCGAAGTTGGGATAGGATGCGTCGTTGTTGCCCAGGTTGTAGAAATGATTGTTCCGGATAATCAGTCCCTGGCAGCGCGCGTCACGCCCGCCGTAGACTGCAGCCATATCCTTGCCGTTCAGGATCACGTCATGGAACGAGTTGTTCTCGATCACGCAGTCCAGCGAGGTCTCCGCATCGCCCGCAATGGCGAAGTTCAGCGCGATGTCCGTGATGTTATAGACCTCATTGCTGGAGAAGGTATTCTTCACACCGCGAAGCTTCACACCACCTTCGTTGAACGTGCGGTGCTGGTTCGTATCGTGGATGCGGCAGTTTGAGATGAAGTTGCAGCCCGGCGTCATGGTCTGGAAGTCGCCGCCGTCCAGATACATGGCCGTGACGGACGTATAGGCGATTTCAGAGTTCTGAATGCCGGAGTTCGTGGCGTTGTCGATGCTGATGGCTCGTTCTTCAAAATCCGTCAGCGTACAGCTGTCGATGACACAGTGGTCGACGCCGTCCATGACGATGCCGTTCTTTTTGGAGGACGTGACCGTCAGGCCCTCAAGATTGAGATACGACGCATTTTTGACCGAGATCAGGTCAAAATTGCTGCTCGTCATGCGGAGTGTCGAATTTCTCGTCGTATCTGCAAACGGATAGATGTAGAGTCTGCCGCTCGTCTGGTCATAGTACCACTCGCCCGGCTCGTCCAGCGATTCATACGCATTGTAGAGCAGCATAGGCTTCAGCCCGGCGGCGCTGCCATAATGGGACGCATCCGTCGCCGTTACAATGCCGGTTTCCGGATCAAGCGTGCCGTGGAAGCCATGCAGCGCCCAGCCGTAGGAGAAATAGCCAAAATAAATGCGGTCAGCGGCGTTATGATCCCAACCGAGAACTGTTTCGTCTGTAAGCTTGACCTTGGGATAGGTGCCGCTTGTCTGCGTGGGATCGACCGTCTCCACGTGCATCCAATCCTCGGTTGAGTTGGAGTTCGGGTAGCGCGTCAGGCGCATATGCTGTCCATCCAGCGAGAAAAGCGGTGCGTCGATGCAGAAGTTGCTCTGCGTCAGACCAACGCTGATCGTGCCCAAACCAAGTGCGCTGGCATCGGCCACCATGACATGCTCCTGCGCGTCCGGCGAAAGCTTTTCCTTCATTTCACCGGAAACCGGCTCAAAGGCAGACAAAGAGGCTC
>ERZ1673697.361-NODE-361-length-72456-cov-9.780928_pt1 | contig 72456 bp, 54 predicted proteins | sample MGYA00580227_ERZ1673697 | MGnify/ENA primary metagenome ERZ1673697 (study PRJEB41218, sample SAMN15661759) | gut metagenome | host: Homo sapiens | place: Canada: London | collected 2015-08-20/2019-03-30 | study: EMG produced TPA metagenomics assembly of... | reverse complement strand
GAAGAACTTGCATCCTTTAATTGAATTGTGCCAATAAGCTTTCGAAGGAGGGATACGTCTGTGTTTCTCCTTCCCGTATAAGTGTCAGTTTATCAGGCGATAATGCAAGGAGATGAGGCATATTCCGGTTCTTTTTCTCAGACGGCAGGCAGGTATAGCCATGACGGTTCAGCGCATTGATGGTCCAGTGCAGCAAGGTCTCGTCTGTTGCTTCCACCGTTATTTTCTGCTTTCCGTTCACGGTAGGATAGTAAATGCCATGGTCATAATCGAACCGGATATTGCTGTGTGAGAACAGCGTGTCCATACGGTGATTCAGAATCATGTCTTCCGTCCCCCCGCATTGCAGCCCTGTCTCTTTGGACAGCAGCCAAAGCTTGTCCGACAGCACCAGGGCTTGTTCTATGTCATGGGTAGATAGCAGGATGGCTTTGTTCTGCTGCACCGCCAGGCGGTGCAGCAGGGTCATGATTTCTATGCGGCTCACCACGTCCAGAAAAGCGGTCGGCTCATCCAGGATGATAAGCGGACATTCCTGCACCAATGCTTTGGCTATCATGACCTTTTGCCGTTCTCCGTCCGAAAGTTCGGCGGTGTAGCTTTCGGCTTTGTGGGCAATGCCTACGGCTTCCAATGCTTCTTTGATAATGAGACGGTCTTTGGAATGCAGGCGTCCGAAGAAACCCGTGTGCGGTTGGCGGCCCAAGGCTACCAGTTCATACACGGTCAATCCTCCGGCTTGTGTCTTGTCTGTCAGGACCACGCCGATGGTGCGCGAACGTTCCTTTTCCGAATACTGATGTAAAGGTTTGTTTAATAAATGCAAATCTCCTGCCAATGAGGGTTGTGAAGCGGACAGGGTGCGGAGCAGAGTTGATTTTCCGGCTCCGTTTGCGCCCAGCAGACTGGTCAGTTCTCCCGGATAAAGCCGGAAAGAAAGATGTTCGTGCACTTTCTTCTCTCCTTTATGGGTGCGATAACCTATGCACAGGTCTGTGGCGGTGATGACAGCTTGCTTTTCCATTAGTTGAAGTACTGGATTTTACGTTGGTTCACAATGACATAAATTATAATGGGCGCACCAATGACCGGAGTGACGGCATTCAGCGGAATGATACCTGCCTCGCCCGGCAGAATGCAGATGAAATTACAGAGCAGGGCAATGGCTCCTCCCGTCAGCATGGTGACAGGCAGCAGGGAGTTATGGTTGGAGGTCCCCAGCATGAGGCGGGCGATATGAGGCACGGCCAGTCCGATAAAGGAAATCGGGCCGCAGAAAGCGGTAGTTACTGCTGTCAGTAATCCGGTGGCGAGCAGCAGCAGGTTGCGCGTGCGGCGGATGTTGATTCCCAGGTTCTCGGCATAGCGTGTGCCTAGCAACAAGGCATTCAGAGGTTTTATCAAGAGTATGGTAATCAGCAGTCCCGCCGCCGTGACCAACGAGAAGAAGGGAAGCTGTTGTAAAGATACTCCTCCAAAGTTTCCCATTCCCCAAATCATATAAGAATGTACGCCTTCTGCCGTGGCGAAGAAGTTGAGTAGGGAGATGGCGGATGAAGTGATATACCCTATCATGATACCTATAATAAGCAGCATGATGCTGTTTTTTATCAAGGTGGAGAAGAACAGGATGATTCCCATCACCAGCATGGAGCCTATGAATGCTCCGATAATGACGGACAGGAATCCGGATAAAGTGAAAACTCCGGCAGTAATCGTACCTGCCCCTGCCAGCATGACCAGGGCGACTCCCAGACTGGCTCCCGAACTGATGCCCAGTATGGAAGGGTCAGCCAAAGGGTTATTGAATGTGGTTTGCAACATCAGTCCCGATGAGGCTAATGCCATTCCGCAGAGCAGGGCGGTAATGGCTTGTGGCAGACGGGATTCCCAGACTATGAAACTCCAACTCGCCTTTTCCACTTCATTGCCTGTAAGGATGTGCCACACCGCCTCGGCAGGGATGTTTACCGAGCCGAACAGCAGGTTGGCTCCTGTCAATGCAAGGATGAGGAGGAGCAGAGCGATGCCGTATTTTGTTCCTTTGTTTCTCATTGGTACTGTTTTGAGTTGCGCCCACTGTAGGGGCGGGGTCTGCCCGCCCGAAAACATTCACAAATACATCTTTTTATGTGTATTCGGGCAGGCAAACCCTGCCCCTACGGTGATTTACTCCGCTAATTTAGTGAAATATTTTAATTCATATCCTTCCAATAGGGTAGGATGGAAGATTTTTATCAAATCTTTTAGTAACCAGTCGGGATGGAAAGGGGAATCTTCGTAAAAGGCTACTTTCCCTGTGTTGCATCCATAAATGCTGCGTTCCTTGAATGCACGGAAACCGGCATATGGAGCGTAGTCACGCTTCAGTTCGCTATATGTTTTGTCTATAGCCTGATTGTATTTTATCAGCCAGAAATTGGCATTCTGGCCTTTATCGAATACAGTTTCGAAGGCTAGGGGAACAGAACCGCTATGCTCATCGGCGGCAAATACGTAATTGGCTCCTGCATCTGCATAAATCCGTGCGGAGGTACTTTTCCCTCCCGGAACATACCAGGCAGAACCATTTTTCAGTTCGCTGATTACGCTGGGCGCATAAGAAATAGGAGATACCAGGGCTTTCAATTCATTATAGTTTTTCTCCACCTCGGCAAACAAGCTGTCCGCTTTTTGTGCCTCACCGAACAGAAGGCCGTAGAAACGCATCCATTCGGCACGTCCTAAGGCAGAGGTTTCCATATAATCTGCGCATTCGATGATGGGTATATTCAATTTTTCTACCCTTCCGTATCCACCGCTGTTTTCGAAAGGAGAGAGCAAGATGGCATCGGGATGCAAATCGATAATCTTTTCTATATCGGGATTCATACCGTTGCCCACATCCGTGATGGTTCCATTTTGGCAACCTTCCTTTATTTCCGGCAGCTTGATATATTTCAAGTCACATATTCCTCCAATGCTTTTTAAAGCGCCGATTTGTTGCAGCAGACCACAATGTACGGAGGAATAGACAATCGCTTTATTCAAGGGGGTACGGACAAGTGTTCCTTCCGGCAAATCTTCGGGTAACGGCTTGTCCTTGTCTGCCAGCAGATAGGTGTGCAATATTTTTGTCGTATCCCATGGATTACGCAGACGGGCTATGGTGTAATCTTCGGTTGTGGACAGGTTAAGGTTCTCGGCATAACGCAGGGGGATTTCTTTTTCGGTGGTGAAGACAGAAGAAGTCTTGCTTCTTCCGCCGCAGGCGGAGAGAAGTATAAGCAAGAAAATGAATGTTGTTACTTGTTTCATGTTATTTTTTATAATATCCGCCGGTTTTACGGGAACCTTTGTATTCTATTAATTCTTTATCTTTCAGTGATTTTAAATAACGCTCTGTCGTAGCAGCTCCTTTTTGGATATATTCTGCAATTTCATATCCTTTTGCACCGGGTTTCTTTTCCAAGAAGGTGAGGATAAGGCTTTCAAGTTCGTTTATTCCCTCATTTATTCCCTCGTTTATTCCCTCATTTATTCCCTCACCTTCATTTACTCCCTCATCAGCGATTCTGTTTATTACTGAAATAAACTGCATTCCTACCGGCTCATTGATGAATTTTATATTCGGTTCTTCTTGAAGTGCACGTATAATCCCTGAGCCCAGACCACGATAAGGCATCGTTTTAGCACAGAAATTGGCAATGAAAGGATTGCGTACTACGGCGCTTCCCAGTTTGATACTTTCCACAGTCAGCCCATCGGGAAGGCATCCCGGGCTGATAATCTCTACACGGTTATCAAAAATGAGTAATCTTATCGGTGCATTGCGCGTATAATCGCGATGTACCAAGGCATTTTGCAAGATTTCTTCTAATGCCACTTCTGATATTTCCAGTTTCCCGATAGAATTAAATCCTTGTCCTGCCTGTATATTATGGAGGTTTGCTTTCAGAAAAGACATTCCCTTTTCAAATAATTCGGGCAGTGTGCCGGTGATATCTTTGCTGTCCCGATAGTTGATTCCTCCTATATCATTACCAAAAAAGGAAACAGCTTTGATGACAAAGGTAGGGCGGTACTGCTGAGGGGCTTTGCCGAAGAACAGCAGGCCTGCCAAAGTCATTCTCTCCTCTTTCATGATATGGAGATTATGCAAAAGCTCTATGTATGGAATGCCGAATGAATCTTTTTCGCGGCCATATTCTTTGCGGACAAAGTTGTCCAAAGCATATCCGTTGATATCTTTTTCGGAAGTGAAAGGAATGGGTTGCTCATCAGCGTACAGCATGCCGGAGCATTGGAATAAACGGATAATCTCGCTATTCTCCATTACTTTGCGCTTGTCCGCTCCTTGTTTGGTCCAGATTACCCCGTTCAAATCCTTGTAAGGCTTGTTGTCACCTTCTGCTATATGGGCGATAAGAAGGGAATGTTCATCTACAATAACGGTTTCCGTTTGTATATAGATAACCGGACGAAGCAGGTTCGTGGCTATATTGGCCAAGATAGAATTAAGTTGTTGTATTTCCTGATAAGACAGGCCGATGATTTCTCCCGTCTTGTCTTTTATGCCGAAGAGTATCATTCCACCCCGTGCATTGGACATAGCTACCATTTCGGCGGCAATACTGTCTTGGTTGGGAAAGCGTTCTTTGAACTGTACCGTACTGGTTTCTCCACATTTTATAATGAGTTGTAATTCTTTGCTGTTCATTTTTCTAGGTCTGTTTGTGAATCCTGTACAAATGTACGGTAAAAAAGTGAAGAAAGCTTTATGGTTATAAGGGAAATTGCAAAGTCTTGCTTCTTCCGCCGCAGGCGGAAAAAAGCAAGACTGAAAGCATCAGGTGAATAAAGAGAGAAAATTGTTTCATTGGTTAGTCAATAAATACGGCTACTCTAGGACTTACACCACCGCTCTCGAATTTTTCAATGAAAGTACCGTCTTTCTTGAAACGATATATATCTCCGTTAGTATTATAATCGGTAGTACCGACATAAAAATCTCCATTTTCAGGATTGATACTCAACATATAAAAGATACGAGTCTTGAGTTCTTCTGGCATTTGTAAAAAACTAGTTTCTTCTTTTTTGTTGGTTTTAGCATTATAAGAATATAATGTATGGTTGGATGTATTTGTATTATAGTCTGTTTCTGAATAGATAACATATACCACATCATTATATTCAGCCATTAATGTGCCCGGTCCAATTTTTTTGTAGGTCTTGTTTTCTTTGTCATAGATTGCTACAGTATAGTCATAATCAGGGTACGGACCACCATATCCTTGGATGAAAATTTTGTCATTAGCTTCTAGTATCCTATCCGGATTCTGGAAAATTTCCACATGCTCTGCTGTATCAAAAGTCTTGATATCAATGATAGACAAACGATTGTCATATCCGAAACCGGAGTTTACCAGATATAGTTTGCCATCTTCTTCAATAATATGCTCGGGATTTTGTCCTACAGCTACCATCTTTTCAAAAGTTAATGTGTTAGCATCCAAACGGGCTACATTACCACTGCTTAAAGTAACGTAAAGTTTTCCGTCTTCAGCAGCCATATAGCGAGGCTGTCCTTGCTCGTCTGTAAAGCTATAACGCGCTTGTTCTACACAAGCTTCATTCAGTTTGCATACATATTTAGAGCCATACATGGATACATAAATATTATTATTATATTTTATCATATCTTGTCCTGTATCTCCTAGTTTGGCTTCATTTTGCTTATAGAAAATATCATCTATTACATTGTTTCTTTTATCGGGATCATAGTATGTGATGCCGGCATTGTTCTTTTGATAAGAACCTTCATTCAAAATATAGACACGATTTTCAGGTAATTCCACCTTCGAACCTTCATCGTTTTTTTTGCTGTCATCGTCATCATCACTACATGAGGTGAATGAAACGCCCAGCATTAACATACACAGTGTTCCAAAAAATAAACTTCTTAGTTTCATAATTAATTTTTAAAAGTTAGACATTTATTTTGTTTAAAATTTTAATACTCCCGTTATGCGCCAGGAACGTCCGGGCATGGGATAATATTTGATAACATCATATTGCTTGTCAGTGAGGTTGATAACTTCTGCCTGAAGGCGGAGGTGACAGCCTTTCATTGTAAATTCCCGCCATAAAGTGGCTGTGTGCTCTACATAACCGTCTATCTTATTCACCGGTATATTCTGTGCCATATAGTAGCGTTCGCTGACCCCTGTCAGGCTGTAACCCACATTAATCCAAGGAGTTTCGATGGTGGCCGAAGCATTGCCGCTATGCTGGGGCGTATAGGGAAGTTGGTCTTTATAATTCTTGGCATCGGGATTTGTCATATCTATTGCCTTTTGCCAGGAATAGTTGCCGCTTAATCCTACGTTTATGTTAGGGCAGACCGGTATGGAAGTGGCGAGTGTCGCATCAAGGCCGGTGATATGTACTGTGCCGTAATTCTGCATTTTCCATACATAAGTACTGGGAAAGGCGACTATTTTATCGGTTACTTCATTATAATATCCGTCGAGAGTGACAGAAAGGAAATCGGTGAACGAAAACGGATTGCCGTTCCAAGTGATACCTATATTGTATTCGCGTGCCTTTTCCGGGCGTAAGGAGGTATTTCCTATGCGTAGATAATAAAGGTCATTGAAGGTAGGTACGCGGAACGTATTCTTATACATTGCGCGGACGTATAATTGTTCTTTCTTCCATGGCTGAATGGAAACGGACAGGGTGGGCGACAGGCGTTTCCGGTCGTCGGGAGTATTCCCTGCTTTTACTTCTTCCGTAATGAAAGTCCCCACCAATGTTCCCGATAGCTTGATACGTCCCCATTGGTAATGTGCATTGAGGGCTGTGAGTGAGGAGTACCTCACCGGGTTGGGGCTGTCGTTGATATTGGTGTGAAGGGTATTGATGAATCCATCCTGCGCGAGCGATAATTCCAGACCTTTGACGGGCTGATAAAGCACGGCGGCGGACAGATAATATTCGTCCTGACGGTTGATGTCGGTCTGCTTTCCGTTTTCATACTTCACGTCTGTATCTTCGTATTTGTTCCAAGAATGGTTGAACTTGGCTTGCGCCTGCAAAGTCCATTTGGGGGAGAAGGTTTTCTTATAACGGGCTTGGGTGAAGAAATTCTCGTCCCACAAACGTTCTTCTGCCTTCGGGTTGTATAGAATGACAGCACCGGGCAGTCCGCGTTCGGAATAAAAATAATAGGCTTTCACATCCAGTGTACTTTCGTCATGGAAAGTATGAAACAGATTCGCCTCTCCCTGCCATGTATGAATATCCGAATTGTTTCTTTTCTCTTGAGTGATGTATTTTCCGTTTTCCAGTGTGAAGGGATAATTACCGTCGGCACGCATAAAGGAAGCATCGGCCGACAGACTGGTGTGTTCTCCCAGCTTCTGCCATCTGCGTATGGATGGGGCTATGTAGCCGAAGGCTCCTCCCCGGATTTGTATTTGTGACAGGGAGGATTTCCCATTTTCGAAGACGGGTTTCTCCGTTTCAATGCTGAGTACTCCTGCCGAAGCATACAGACGGGCCGGTTGCAGCAGATTCTCATCTTGTCCGATTGCCAATGAAAGAGAGGATACATTGTCGAGGGAAAAACGTCCGATATCGATTTGTCCTGCCTGACTGTTGCTGACGACTACTCCATCGTAGCTGACTGCTGTGTGTGCAGCTCCTAAATTGCGGACGGAAATGGTCTTCAGACCGCCTATGCCTCCGTAATCGCGGACGTTGGTTCCGGCAAAACGCCTTACGGCATCTGCCATATTCTGTAACCCCAAGTTCTTTATATCTTCCTTGTTGATAAGTTGTACAGGGCTGCCGGTTGTTACTTTGTTAGGCGTTCGTCTTGCAGTTACAATTACATTTTCTATGCTATGCACTTTTCCGGTAATGGAATCTCTTTTCTCCTGTGCCTGTATATCAAGCGGCAATAGGAGAAAGCTGCAAAGCAGACAAAGCCACAGCTTATAAGCCTGGTTATTTCCTTTCATTTAAAAAACATATTAATGAATAAATACTGCATTCTTACCGCTGCTCTTTCCTCGAAAGCGACGGTCGATGACTTTACGTTTTGCAGGTCTTCTGACTTACTCCTGTTTACTTGCCTTCCCACCTTATTATATATACAGGTAGTGGCGTGAGTGATAAGTAAACCTATCCCCTTATAAGGGTAGATGGAGCTTACAGCAGCGGGACTGTTCAGGACTTGCACCTGATTCCCTTTTCATCCGGTGCCTCGCCCTTATGTGGAGGCATCGCGGAACAAAACTGTCCAAAGGTAGAGGAAATCTGTGAGACAGCAAAAATAAAACCATAAAAAAAACAAAAATCGGGCACTCTCTCTTTTATTTCAGTATTTTTGTTGATTAAACCAATTGACTAATTCTAACCATGAAAAAAAAGATTATTTATCTGTTGCTGTTGATGCAGCTCATGCCTCTATGTTTGATGGCCCAGTCAAAATCGACTTTCGAGATTAAAGACGGACATTTTTACCGGAACGGTAAAGTGACCCCTATTCTTTCAGGAGAAATGCATTATGCCCGAATCCCTCATCAGTATTGGCGTCATCGCCTGCAAATGATGAAAGGTATGGGGCTGAATACGGTAGCTACTTATGTGTTTTGGAATCTTCACGAACCGGAACCGGGAAAATGGGATTTCACGGGTGACAAAAACCTGGCTGAATATATCAGGATAGCCGGAGAGGAAGGAATGATGGTGATTCTTCGTCCCGGACCGTATGTTTGTGCCGAATGGGAGTTTGGCGGTTACCCCTGGTGGCTGCAAAATGTGAAAGGCATGGAGATCAGAAGAGATAATGCCGAGTTCCTGAAATATACCAAAATGTATATTGACCGTCTGTATAAAGAAGTGGGAAACCTGCAATGCACCAAGGGAGGTCCCATCATTATGGTGCAGTGTGAAAACGAATTCGGATCGTATGTGGCGCAGCGCAAGGATATTCCTTTGGAAGAACACCGTGCCTACAATGCTAAGATCAAACAGCAGTTGGCGGATGCCGGTTTCAATGTGCCTCTGTTCACTTCCGACGGCAGCTGGCTGTTTGAAGGAGGAACCACCCGGGGAGCTTTGCCGACAGCGAATGGGGAAAGTGATATTGAGAACTTGAAAAAAGTGGTCAATCAGTATCATGACGGGAAAGGTCCGTATATGGTAGCTGAGTTCTATCCCGGCTGGTTGTCTCATTGGGCGGAACCGTTTCCGCAGGTGAGTGCTTCACAAATAGCCCGCCAGACAGAGGCTTACCTGAAAAATGATGTCTCTTTCAATGTCTATATGGTACACGGGGGCACTAACTTCGGCTTTACCAGTGGAGCGAATTATGACAAGAAGCGCGATATACAGCCCGACTTGACGAGTTATGACTATGACGCGCCTATCAGTGAGGCGGGATGGGTGACTCCGAAATACGACTCCATCCGCACGGTGATCAAGAAATATGTGAACTATGCGGTTCCTGAGGCACCGGCCCCGATACCGGTCATCGAAATACCTTCCATCAAGTTGGATAAAGTGGCTGATGTACTGGGCTATGCCGAGAAGATGAAACCGGTGATGAATGATACACCGCTGACATTCGAGCAGTTGAATCAAGGAAATGGATATGTGCTGTATACCCGTCATTTTAACCAGCCCATCAGCGGAACACTGGAGATTCCCGGCCTGCGCGACTATGCCGTGGTTTACGTTGACGGCGAGAAGGCGGGAGTGCTGAACCGCAATACCCAGACTTACTCGATGGAGATAGATGTGCCGTTCAATGCTACGTTGCAGATTCTTGTTGAAAACATGGGCCGAATTAATTATGGCAGCGAAATTGTTCATAATACAAAGGGAATCATCAGCCCTGTCACCATTGCCGGCAAGGAAATAACAGGTGGATGGAACATGTATCCGTTGCCGATGAGCGAAGTTCCCGATTTGGGCAAACTGGGAAATAATGTGTATGCAAACGGATCGGTAAAGGCGGCTAAGTTAAAAGATTGCCCGGTGCTTTATGAAGGTACATTTACGTTGAAGGAAACCGGCGATACATTTATTGATATGGAGCAATGGGGAAAAGGAATTATTTTCATCAACGGAATCAATATAGGACGTTACTGGCAGGTAGGCCCCCAGCAGACTCTTTATATTCCCGGAGTTTGGCTGAAAAAAGGGGAAAACAAGATTGTCATTTTCGAGCAGTTGAACGCAGAGCCTAAGGCTGAGGTGGGAACCGTGAAAGTGCCTGTCTTGATGAAACTGAATAATTAAGCCCGAAAGAATAGCTGTAAAAAGACAAGATAACAGGATTGCCATTCCGGACCCGTGTGAAAACCGGTAGGGAATGGCAATTATAGTTCTAGAAACAAGATGCCCTGTGTGAGGGATGTTTATCATTTAATCTTTTCCCGAATCTTGCCAAGATAGGCACGCATCCCCGCAGCATCTTTCTTGTTGATGATATCCAACAGTTCATTTAATTCTGTACGGATACCTTCTACCTGTGCCGGGGTGCGGGGATTGAATAAAATTTCCTGCAACAGGTAGTCGTCTTCGCTTAGTACTCCCTTGGCTATCTTCATGTGACGTTTGAAAGTAGTACCCGGTGCGTCCTGATGCTTCATCACTGCCGCAAAAACGAAAGTGGAAACAAAAGGGATAGACAACGAATAGGCCACTGTCTCATCATGCTCGTCGAAGGTATATTCAAAGATATTCAGTCCAAGGTTCTGGTATAAGTCCTTGAAGAAGATTTTACCCAGATGGTCACCTTCGCTGATGATGATGGCATTTTCGGTGCTCAGTTTGTCAAGGTTGGCAAAGGTGGGACCGAACATGGGGTGAGTAGACACATAACGGAATCCGCATTGGTCATAAAACTCTTTCAGTCCGGTCTTTACCGAGGCGATATCGCTGATGATGCAATCCTTGGGGAGAGCAGGCAATACTTGGTGAAAAGCATCCAGCGTATATTTCACGGTTGCCGCATTGATAACCAGTTCGGGCTTGAATTCTTCAATCTCTTCCAGTGTGGTATATCGGTAGGTGTTGTAAACGAAACGAAGGCGTTTCGGGTCAACATCAAATACGGCTGTTTCGTGCTGGAAACTCAATACATCGGTAAAGAAGGAGCCCATTTTGCCGGCTCCTAAAATTAATATTCTCATCGGTTTACTTATTTATGATTTCCATTTGTTGCCTTACACTTTCTTCATGGATGGCTTCGAATACTTTTTTTATGAAGTCTGAATCCATGCCGCACAGTGAACCTTGTGCACCGCGCTTGTCCAGAATCTCATTGTAACGGCCTGTCTGCAGGATGGTCATATCGTGTTCTTTCTTGAATGTACCGATTTCACGGCAGACGCGCATACGTTTGGCCAAAACCTCGATAATTTCATTGTCGCAGTCATCGATTTGGTTACGCAGTTCGCCCAGATTCTCAGTGGTTTGGGTTTCTTTGCGGATGACCAGCAGATTCAGGATGTAGTCCAGCACATCGGGAGTGACTTGTTGGGCGGCATCGCTCCATGCACAGTCGGGATTGCAGTGTGATTCTACGATTAAACCGTCAAAACCTAAGTCCATTGCCTGCTGGCAGAGGGGAGCTACCAATTCGCGCTTGCCACCGATATGGCTGGGGTCGCAGAAGATAGGCAGTTCGGGAATGCGGCGGCGCAATTCGATAGGAATATGCCATTGGGGCAGGTTACGGTAAATCTTTTTATCGTAAGAAGAAAATCCGCGGTGGATAGCCCCCAGTTGCTTCAAACCTGCATTGTTGATGCGCTCGAAGGCTCCAATCCACAATTCAAGGTCAGGATTGACCGGGTTTTTAATCAATATAGGAATGTCCACTCCTTTCAGCGCATCGGCTATTTCCTGTACGGCAAACGGGTTGGCAGTGGTGCGTGCGCCGATCCAAAGCACATCTATTCCAGCTTTCAAGCATTCGTAAACATGTTTGGCGGTAGCTACTTCGGTAGCCACATACATGCCGGTTTCTTGTTTTACTCGTTTCAGCCATGCCAGGCCTTCTACACCGATGCCTTCGAAGCCTCCCGGTTTGGTACGTGGCTTCCAGATGCCGGCACGGAAAATCTTGATGCCTTTATTGGCCAGCATAGTGGCTGTATCCATTACTTGTTGTTCTGTTTCGGCACTACATGGGCCGGCAATGATCATCGGGCGTTTCTTTTCAATTCCCGCCAGTTCGATGGGTTTTAAATCTAATTCCATAAATCTATCTTGTTTTTTATTACATTATCTTTTTAATTCTTTCCAGTGCTTCTGCCAGTTTGTCCTCCTTGGCACAGAGGGAGATGCGGATATAGCGTTTTCCGTTGCTGCCGAAGATGAAGCCCGGAGTGATGAACACACGTGCTTCGTGCAACACTTTTTCGGTCAGCTCTTCCACGTCATTGTAAGATTCGGGGATGCGTCCCCAAAGGAACATGCCTACCTGATTGGGATCAAAACTACAACCGAGTACTTTCATAATCTCTTCTGCCAGTTGGCGGCGACGGTTATAGACATTGACGTTCGCTTCTTCGTGCCATTCCACACTGTTGTTGTAAGCCTGTGCGGCGGCCAGTTGCATGGGGCGGAAAGTTCCTGAATCAATATTACTCTTTATTTTCAATATCCATTGTACGAACTGCGCGTTGGTAGCAAGCATTCCCACACGCCATCCCGGCATATTGTGGCTCTTGCTCATCGAGTTGAACTCGATACAGCATTCTTTGGCACCGGGCACATTGAGGATGCTCAGCGGCTGTTTGTTCAGGATAAAGCTGTATGGGTTGTCGTTTACAATCACGATGTTGTGCCGGCGTGCAAAGTCTACCAGCTTTTCATACAGTTCCATCGTGGCATTCGCTCCGGTCGGCATATTGGGATAGTTGGTCCACATTATCTTGACGCGGCTCAAGTCCATCTTCTCCAGTTCCTCGAAGTCGGGTTGCCAGTGGTTGTCTTCGCGTAGGTTGTAGTTCACAATCTCGCTGCCCAATATCTTGTTTAAAGAGGTGTAGGTAGGGTAGCCCGGATTGGGAACCAATACCTGGTCACCCGGATTGACAAACGCCAGTGTAACATGCAGGATGCCTTCCTTGGAACCGATCAGGGGCTGGATTTCTGTCGCCGGATCAAGATCGACATGATACCAGCGTTTGTACCAGCCAGCCATGGCTTTGCGTAGTTCGGGGATGCCGACGGTGGGCTGGTATCCGTGAACATCGGGGCGTTTCGCCTGCTCGCACAGTACTTGCACGGTTTCTTCCGAAGGAGGCATGTCAGGGCTTCCTATCCCCAGGCTGATCACATTCTTACCTTCGGCATTCATTTGTGCCACTTCTTTCAGTTTACGGCTGAAATAGTATTCGCTAACATTCGCCAGACGGTCTGCCGGCTGAATATTATATGGTTGATGTTCCTTCTGCATATTCTCCTAATATTTTAAGTTCTTTTGTCAATGGGGTTACGGCGTCAATAGACTGTTTGTATCTCAGATAATCATTGAAAATTACATCTACGTAGAACAGGTATTCCCATTCGCGTCCGATGATGGGCAATGATTGGATTTTGGTGAGATTGATTTTATAGAAAGAAAAGATAGAGAGCACTTGCGACAGGCTTCCTTCGTTGTGGGGGAGGGAGAAGACGATGTTGGCTTTGTTCACACTGGAACGGTTGCGGAGTTCGTCGGCTTTCCACGGGTCTGCCACTACCAGGAAACGGGTGAAGTTGTGTTTGTTGGTTTCGATGCCTTCTTCCAATACCTTCATTCCGTACAAATCGGCGGCGTATTTGGAGCAGATGGCGGCATGCCCTTTCAGGTTATCCCGTTTGATGGCTTCCGCGCTCCCGGCTGTATCTTCCGTTTCTACGATTTTCAGTTTGGGATGTTGCATCAGGAATTCCCGGCATTGTGCCAAGGCGACGGGGTGGGAGTTGACTTCTGTCAGTGTATCCCAGTCATCATCGGGCAGACACATGAAACTGTGTTTGATGCGTAGTTTGTGTTCTCCGATAATGGTCATTCCACTTTCGCGCAGCAACTCGTAGTTATGCAGCAGGCTGCCTGCAATGGTGTTTTCGATGGCAAGCATACCAATCACATTGCTATCCTGCTTCATATTCGAAAAGATTTCCTCGAATGTGGAACAGCAGATTAGTTCGATTTCTTCCCCCGGGAAGAACTTGTGGGCGGCAATGTCGTGATATGAGCCCGGTACACCTTGTATTGCTATCTTTTTCATTTGCTGTTTTATTTATTATAAAAAAATCCCGCTTCTTGCCGGAAGCGGGATTTCGTTGTTATTATCGCATTGATTTATTCGTCGTTTAACGTACACATACAAACTCCCGCTTCACTTTGTTGCTAAAGTAAAAGTAATAAAAGAAGAAAAAGTATGTATTGTATAATGCTTTCATTTTGTTCTCATTGTTATTGAATACGCTGCAAAAGTAATATTTTTCTAGCAAAAACAAATAAATAAGAAGTTTTTTTTCAATTTTTTTTTTTAGGGGATGCCTGTTTGACTCCGGCTTTCCATAATTCCCGGCAGCTGCTGTAAAGCCCAGTTTACCAATCCTTCTATATGTGGCATTAAGCTTTTTCCTCTTTCTGTCAGTTCATATTCTACTCGTGGCGGAACTTCGGCATACACTTTCCGGTTCACTAGTCCGTCAGTTTCCAGTGTGCGCAGGGTTACAGTCAGCATGCGTTGTGAGATATCGGCTATGGTTTTATGGATATCGCAGAACCGCATGGTTCCGTTAGCGTTTAATGTGATAAGAACTAGCATAGACCACTTGTCACCAAGCCTGCACAATACATTCCGTACAGGGCAATTATTATCCGGATGAAAATTTCTCATTTTTTAATATTTCCTATTCGCTTGTCGTTCAACAATGGTTACCTCTGTGTAAGTCCCTTATCTATAGGTGCCTTATTGTTTTTTGGAAGAAGGATACTTACATTTGCATCACAAAAGTAATAAACTTACTAAAGATAACTATTGTTTTACTAGATAAATTTATTGTTTCACTTAATAAGTTTAGATTATGGCAAAGAAAGTAGCTGTTTTAGCGGTAAATCCGGTGAACGGATTCGGTTTGTTCCAGTATTTGGAAGCGTTTTTTGAAAACGGTATATCCTATAAGGTATATGCAGTAGCGGAAACAAAGGAAATTAAAACAAACTCGGGTATTGAATTGGTTGCCGATGATGTGATTGCAAACCTTATAGGGCATGAAGATGATTTTGATGCTTTGGTTTTTGCTTGTGGGGATGCGGTTCCTGTATTCGCCCAACATGCGGATAAACCTTATAATGTGGACTTGATGTCGGTCTTGAAAGCCTTTGCCGGGAAGGGAAAGATCCTGATAGGTCATTGTGCGGCAGGCATGTTGTTTGATTTTGCTGGAATTACAGAGGGAAAGAGATTAGCTGTGCATCCTTTGGCAAAACCGGCTGTAAGTAAGGGGACGGCTACTGATGAAAAATCGGTTGTCGATGGTAATTTTTATACTGCCCAAAGTGAAAACTTTGTTTGGACAATGATGCCTCAGGTAATTGAAGCCTTGAAAAAGTAGGGGAATTAATGTCGTCCAATGTAGAAATTTCCTATATTTGGGCGACAATTCCTAAAAATAGAAATAATGAAATACAATTTTGACAAAGTGATAGATCGCAGCGGTACGTCTGCTGAGAAACTGGAAGGGCTGAAGCAAATTTGGGGACGCACGGATCTGATCCCCTTATGGGTGGCCGATATGGATTTCGCCACAGCTCCTTTTGTGACGGATGCGATCCGTAAGCGTTGCGAGAATGAAGTCCTGGGCTATACCGGTAAACCGGACAGTTATTACAATGCTATTATAAACTGGGTAAAACTGCGTTATGATCTGACTGTGGCCAAGGAAATGATAAATTTTGTTCCCGGCATTGTACCGGGCATCGGTATGGCTATGAATTGTTTTACCCGAAAAGGGGATAAGGTAATGATTCAACCGCCTGTTTATCATCCTTTTGCATGGGTGACCACCCGCAATGAGCGTACACTGGTCACCAATCCGCTGAAGTGGGAGAACGGAATGTACCGTATGGATTTGGATGCCTTCCGTGAACAGATAAAGGGTTGCAAGCTCTTTATCTTGTGTAATCCTCACAATCCCGGTGGCGTGGTTTGGAGAGAAGAAGAGCTAAGCGCGATAGCCGATATCTGTTATGATGAGAAAGTATTGGTCTTCTCGGATGAGATTCATGCCGATCTCACTTTGCCTCCTCATAAGCATCGTCCTTTTGCTACTATCAGTGAAAAGGCCAGGATGAATTCCGTTACTTTTATGTCTCCCAGCAAGGCATTCAATATGCCGGGGCTGTCCGCTTCCCATGCTATTATTTTTAATGAAGAATTGCAGCGGCAGTTCCGTATCTATATAGATGCTGGCGAGCTGGATATGGGGCATGTATTTGCTTTCCTGTCTGTTGAGGCGGCTTATAGCCATGGAACGGAATGGCTGGATCAATGCTTGGCCTATATACAAGGGAATATTGATTATGTGGATGAATTTCTCAAATTCCACACTCCTAAAATCAAAGCGATCCGTCCCGAGGCTTCCTATCTGGTGTGGCTGGATTGCCGTGAGTTAGGGTTGACGCAGGAGGCATTGAATGATTTCTTTGTGGATAAAGCGCATCTGGCACTGAATGATGGGGCAATGTTCGGTAAAGAGGGCATCGGATTCATGCGCTTGAATGTAGCAAGTCCGCGTTGCATTCTTGAAAAGGCCATGGGACAACTGGCTGAGGCTTATCAGTTAGTATAAGGTAATAAATGATAACGTGTCTCTGCTGTTTATAGGCTAATCCCATATCCCTTTCAGAAAATCCTCCAATTTAGCGTCACTGGCCAATCCCAGTCTTTTACGCATACGGCTGCGGGCCTTGTTCACTCCAAGTCTGGAAATGCCCAATGTGAGACCGATCTCGTCACTGCTTAATTCCAGCATGACAAGCATGGCAATCAGCTCGTCGGTACGGGTAATGTCCGGGCTTAGCCGGTGCAGGGCGGGAATATAGTCGGGATAGAAGGCTGTGAAGCTGCGGCGGAACTCGGCTTCCTTGTCGGAACTGAGAATTTCGGTGCTGATTTTCATCCGAAGGTCGCTGACAACGTTCTGTTTCGACACGGCATCCAGGCGCGAAGACATTTCGTTGAGCCGGCTGGATGTTGTGTGCAGTTCTTGTGTCAATGAAGCGTTATGTCGGCTTAACTCTTGTTTTGCCTCGAACAATGCCTCGTTGCTTTGCCGCAATTCTTCCTGCATTTCCAGCAAGGATTCGTTTTTCTCTTTCAGTTCCTGTTGTGTCTGGAGCAACCCGCTGATTTGTGAGAGGCGTGCGCTACTGATCTGACGAAGGAAACGCTGGCGCTGACGCATATACATCCCCCCGACGAGCAGGATGACACACAGCAGTCCGACCAACAGCCAGGTAAAAATCAGCGTCCGTTGCTTCAAAGACACCTCGGCGGCAAGGACAAGGTTCTCCTGCTCCTTGCGTCCTGTTTCGTAACGGACATTGGCTCCGATAGCGGCATTGGCACGTGCCTGATGCCGCAGGCTGTCGCTTGTCTCGATATACAAGGAGTATATGGACGGAATCCGCTCCGGCATCCCTGTTTGGATGTAGGCACGTATCAATTCGTCGCCCACGGAAATGATCCCTTCCGGGAAACGGGACGTTCGGAAATTCCGGAAACTTCGCTCCAACTGTTTCACTCCTTCCTGTTCGTGCCCCGGTGTCCGCAGCAATGCCCTGCCATAGTAAGCATACAAATAGTTTCGGGCAAACGGGTCTATATGGGCGGTATCTTTCAGCAGACGGCAACATTCGTCCAGCTGTCCGGCTATGGAGTCGGGGTGGGCGGCATAATAATAGTCCAACCGGTTGATGCGCAATAGAAGATTGAAGTAATTTTCCGCGCTTTTCGGAGTGGCTTTGATAGCTTCCTTTATATAGAACAGCGCGGAATCCTTCTTTCCGGCATGGCTGAAGCAGGCCGCACGCAAACGATACACCTCTTCCAGCATCCATTTATCCATCTTCCGGGATGCCTCCACGGCAAGGGCATTGGCTTCTATGGCTTTGTCAAATAGTTCAAGGGTGGTATATACCTGGCTAAGGTCATTGTAACATGTTGTCAGTCCGTCTCCCGGACTCCCCGGGGGGGCTGTGTACCAGTCTATCGCTTCCTGAATGGCGGTTATCGCCTTCTCCGGTTCTCCGTTTTTCCAGTAGAGGTAACCCATGTAGCCATATATCTCACCTTCATTGCCTACCTTGCCTTCCGCTTTCCGGCACGATTCCACCGCATGTTCCATCAGTAGCATGGGAGTCTCAGTGTCGATGCTGCAAAACTCCAGCGAATAGGCCATCACATGCCATGTCCGGGCATCCCTCCGGGCATCGTCCGTAGGGGGAAGGGACAGAAAGAGCTGCCCGATGCTGTCCACCTGCTTCATCCGGTTCTGAGCCAGATAGAACTTGCAGGAGTAGGCAAGCAATTCCGGGCGAAGCACCCGGGTATAGTAAGGGTGGCTGCTGTTCAGCAGGCTGTCGGTCAGAAATTCGCTGCCGTCCACCTTGTCTTGATACATCAGGGCATTGTAATAATAGGTCAGCACCCAGCCCATCAGGTAGTCCGTATTTTTGCTCCCTTGGGGATGTTCCGGCATAGCACGCAGGACGGAGGCATAGAGTTGCTCCATTTCCCCGTATCTCTTTTCTTGAAGCAAGGGGGTATAACGGGCGGTGTAATACCATAGGCACGAGTCCGCATCCTGCAAAAGCCATTCGCGGACATCACTCCGGTTAATGGGCCGGGATGACTTGCGGCATCCGGTCAATGCCACACAGAAAAAGAAACATATATATAATAAGGTGTATTTGTTTTTCATTAATCAGCTCTTTCGTTTAACTCCCTTTGACTTCTCTGACTTTTTTGACTTCTCTGACTTTTTTGACTTCTCTGACTTTTTTGACTTCTCTGACTTTTTTAACTCCCCTGACTTCTTTAATTTCTTTAACTTCTTCAAATAAAACTCCTCACCAAAGATACATAATTTCTCCAATCTCCTTGCAAAACAAGGGAGAAAAGGTGCTTTGTTACCAAATAATTGACGGTTTTGGGCTTTGGGTATCGAATTGTCCATCGGTTTTTTCTCCCTTACTGCCCCTTAATTAGTATTTTCGTACCGTTCCGGTAAAAACAATTGCCGTGCTGTTTTGATAAATAAACGGTATTCGTTATCTTTGTATGCATTCCGCTTTTCGGGGCGGAATGAGACATACGATAACGGAAGCGTTTAAGGACACCGATCTCCATAAATCAAACTTCGCAACTTTGATTCAGTGTTGTTGGAGAGATGGTAGCAACAAACGCTCACGTCTTTTTGTTATATACCTGCTTATGGCATCCCCCTTCCGGGTATGCTACGTGGTAGCCTATATACATAAGTGGCGTGAGTGCTGTTGCTTTATCTAACAACACGGGTATTGCGAAGACCTGATTTATGGATAAAGTTAACAGTGGCTCACGCCTTTCTTGTGTTCGGGCGCGATAAAACGTAGTGTAAAATGAATATCATGATTTTATGAACCTGATTATTCCCGGATGGGAATCCGTTTTGCAGATGTTGGTACCGATGTGTACCGTTATCTGCATAGCGGGAGCGATTTTGCTTCTTCTTCATGCGGAAGGCAGTCGCTCCAAGCGTTTGCTGGCGTATGTCATGTTGGCTTGGGGAGTAGCCTATGCAGCCCGCATCTTGAGTATTTTGTTCGGCTTTATGGGGACGGCTAGAAGTAGCGTCTTCGACCCTTTTGTCTTGATAGCCGGCAATCTTTATGCCATCATTACCCTTTTCTATCCTCTTGAAGTGGTCCGCCCCGGCTGGCTCAGCCCGAAACGCTGCCTGCTGGTCATGTCTCCTTACCTGGTGATTGTGGCTTTCTATTTTGTGGTTATGTATCTGCTCGGCGAAACCCCTGTCCGTCTGGCTCATTGGGATAGCCTTCTTGCTAATATGGGGCAATTCAATGTGTGGTACAGACTGGTTATCGTTTTTTCCGTGTTTGCCTATATTGCTTATCTGATTCTGATTATCTATCGCTATGAGGTTTCCTACCGGCAATGGTGTGATGCAAACTATGCTTCGACCGAAGACATGGAAATATCCTGGCTGCGGTTTTACGGGTTGGGGACGATGTTTATCATGTTCGCTTTCTGCTGGATCTTGCTGGATGGCAATACCTATTGCTATGTGGCACATAATATCATCATCCAACTGTTTTTCGGCTTCATCTTTTACAAAGGCTTTTTCCATGAAAACCCGTATCCGGAGCACTTCTTCTGCCATACCATGAATGAAGAGGAAGCCCGGAAAAATGAAGAAGTAGAAGAACAACTGCCGCCCCCTCCGGCCGCGGACAATGCGGAACAACAGGAAAAGAGTATGAATGAAACGGTATTCCTTGTAAAACTGCCCGAATACAAAACGAAAGTGCAGCAATGGATGGAAGAGACAAAACCTTATTTGCGCAAGGACTTCAAATTGATGGATGTGGCAGGGGTGCTTCCGTTGAACCGGACTTATCTTTCACAGGTATTCAATGAAGGCTGGGGAGAAAGCTTCAGCGATGTGGTACGCAGCTACCGCATCCGTTACGCCGAAGAGCTGTTGCGGAATCATCCGGAACTTACAGTCAACCAAGTCGCCCTGAAATCCGGCTTCACTTCACCTTCGGCATTGCACCGGGCTTTTGCGCAATATCACAATGGGGTTACTCCCAAACAATACCGTGAAAAAGAGAATTCAGGATAAAACAGCCCTCAATTCCGCATGAATACTAAGATTTTGATAAAATGACACTACGGTTTTGACGAATTGTAAATTTAGGATATATAGCTTTGCGAAACAGAGCAGACAACGATAGTCTAAGAACGAATAAACACATGTACTGATGAATAGAACTAACATTAGTTTTTTGATAATGGGTCTCATTCTTTGTTCCTCACTGAGTGCGCAAACATTTGTTTCCCATTATCCGCCTTCCACACAAATGTTCAAGGCAGACTGCAAAAACAACCGGCAGACGTTGCAATTATCGAAGCAACAGTCGCAAACGTTTTCCAAAGAAAAGGATACGCTCTATGTGAATGGTGCCGCGCGCTGGTACGCCGGTATCGAATTGGGAATGCCGCTGGGCGTAAGCACGTTTTCTTCGTTCGCTTCCGCCGGCAAGGCAGGTTTCGCAGGCGGTGTGCTGGGCGGCTACCGCATTTCGCCATTGCTTTCGGTCGAGGCGGCCCTCTCGGCAGGCACCATGCGGCTGGGAGCCAGCAAGTGCTGCTCGGACTATTGGCTGGGGGCCGACGGCGTGCGCTATCTGGAACAGGTTGCCGGAATGGACAGCTACTCTTATAAAGATGTATATAGCTCGGTGTCCGTGCAGCAATACGCCCTGCGCCTGCATGTGGACCTGCTGCAAATCGTCCGTCCCGACTGGGACAAACGCTGGAGCCTGACTGTTTCTCCGGCCATCTACGGCATAGGTACACAAGCCACACTGAAAGAGAACGGTACAAAGACCACCCTCGTCGAACGCGACGGACGTTTCCGGTTCGGAGCGGGCGCAGGTATCGGCGGCAGTTATCAGGTGACCGGAAATCTGGGCATCGGGCTCCGCAGCGGAGTGGTATGGGTATCCGGCGGACGTTTCGACGGCATCACGCCCACCGACCACAAGGAGAATATGATATGGAACAACACGGTGACGCTCATCTGGCGTTTCGGCAGCAACCAATAAAACACAGAAAGTTATGAAGAAGATATTTTTAGTGATTACCGCGCTGGCCCTGTTGCTTGTCTCCTGCGACAGGGAGGACTCGCACATCGTTGTGCCCCCAACTCCCGGACAGACACAGGGAGGAGCCATAGTGGGTTTCAATACCGACGGGGTGACGAACCCCAAGTTCGAGGACACGCACCTCTACGGTTTCGATGCCGCACAGAAGATGATCGTGCATAAATACTACCCCACGCCCAAGGAACTGTCCGCCGATATGTTCACCTTCGACGCCGGGACATACACTTTTGTGGCGGTGCTCAACGTGGGGCAGGCGTTCAATCCCGTCACCCGTGCCGATGCCCCGCTCAGCGGCATTACCCTGAGCCGGCTGCTGAACTATGTGAAGCAGTCGGAAAGCAAATACCCCGATATGCTGACGGGGATGATCGCCCGCACCATCACCGGAAACGAGGTGGTACGCATTGAAATACCGCTGGCGGACCGTTCGGGCGGCATCACGGCAACACTTGTGACACTGAACGTCACGTTGCCCGACGCCTCCTTCGGCGATTACCAGCAGAACCGTGTCCGCGCGACGCAGCCCTATCACCTGCGCGGCGTGGCGGAGTTCCGCCGGAAAGGGGAAACGGAGCCCGTCAGCCGGATAGCCGCCGTGCTCACCCCGACGGCCGACGCAGGGAACTACACCCTGACCGCCGAACTGCCGCAGGACGGATACGACGTGACGCTATGGGCGGACTACACCGCGAACGGATCTGCCGCCGACCTGTGGTACACTACCGGAAGCCTGCAAGCGGTGAAGCTGATTGCCGACGACCGGACCTACACCGCCGGGAACGACACCCGTGAAGTGTTCTACGGCACGGCCACCGTGACAGCGGCCGGAACATCCGCAAGCGTGACGGTCGCCACCGAACGCCCGCAGGCGAAATACACCCTCATAGCCGACGACGTGGAACGCTACCGCCAGCTCATGGCTGCCAATCCCGGAAAATACGTGCCGCTGGACGAACTGAGCACACAAATCATCTACGAGGGCTACCTGCCCGACGGCTTCAACGCCGTGACGGGCAAGCCCAACAGCTCGGCGGAAGGCTACCGTTGCACTCCGGCGGCGTTGCCCGACGTGGGCGAAGCGGATACCGAAGTGGGGATCGGCAGCGACTACGTGTTTGTAAACGGCAGCGAGTCGGCGGTGACCGTCACGGTGCTTGTAACGGACAAGGCGGGGCGCACCGTAAGCCGCGTGCCGGGCGTCATGGTGCAGTACAAGCGCAACATGCTCACCACCGTGCGGGGCGACTTCCTGACGGCAGGCGTTGTCACCCCCGGCATCAACATCAATACCGACTGGGAAGGTGTTCACGAAGTGGAATTTTAATACGGAACGGATATGAAAAAGATACTATATATAATAGGAGTATTGCTGGCACTCGCATCGTGTACGGAAGAAGATGCGGCAGTGCAGCCGCAGAAGATGACCACGCGGACGTTCAGCGTCGCCATCAGCGAACCGGACTATGCCCCGCAGACAAGGGGGCCGGTGACAATGAGCCGCTATCTGCTCGAAATGTACGAGGGCAATCTATCGGCAACGCCCGTGAAACAAGAAAATACCGGCGGCACGTTCAGCGTCGCGATGAAAAAAGGCGTGGACTACATTTGCCTCTTCTGGGCGGACGGCGGCGCGGAGGATTACGATGCCGCCAGCCTGCAAGCCGTAAAGCAGGCCACCGCAACCAAGCCCGGCACGACGGCCTACTATGCCCGCGTGACGGTGAACAGCAACAACTTCGATGGAAATATCACCCTCCGGCGTGCCGTCGCCGAACTGTCGTTTATCAACAAATCCGAATTGCCGGGTGCGGACAATACCCTGACGGTTACTTATCCCTACGCCTCCGCCGTGATGAACCTCGGCACAGGCACGGTAGACTATCGCACTGGAAGTCCGGTGGTGCATACCCTCACGGGAATCACGCCGCCGGCATCGTCTGCCAATCCCTTTGCCGCCGACTTTATCCTTGCCCCGGCCGAGGGAGGCAAACTTACGGGACTAAAACTCCAACTCAACAGCGGGGAAGAAAAGACCATCCCCGAAGCGGCAGTTCAGGCGAACTATCAAACCAGGATTACAGGCGAATATTAAATAAGAGAATGAACCAAAAATAAGTAATAACCCATAAATTCAGAAGATGATGAAAAAGAGTATTTTATCGTTGATCGCCGGGGCGACAGTCGCCTTGGCATCGTGCAGCCAGTCGGACGACATGCCGGGGCAGCTGCAAGAGGGCGCACAAACCGCCACGTTTACCATCCGGACGCCTGCCGTGACACGCGGTGCGGTCGCAGGCTTGACCCGCTACATCGTAGAGGCGTATGAGGGAAGCGCTGCCACGGGCACACCTGCGGCACGGGTAGAAGAGGCCACGGGCACATTGACACTCGGGCTCAAAAAGAACACGGAATACACCTTCCTCTTTTGGGCAGACAAGGGTACGGCAAAGACCGGAAGCGCAGCAAGCAGCGGCTACTGGAACACCGACGACCTGAAAGCCGTCTCGACAACATCGGGAAAGGAGAGCACCGCAGGCGAAGCAGCCTATTGCCTTGCCCGGACTTTCAACTCCGCAAACTTTGAGGCGAACAAGGCAGTCACCCTGAAAAACGCCACCGCCCAAGTGTGCTTCATCGAAACGGCAGGGCTGAGTGCTACGGAAAACAAGCTGCAAGTGACCTATTCCGCAGGCGGAACGCTCAACGTAGGCACAGGCAGTGTGACGGAAGTGGGGGGAGCAGTCACCCATACCTTTACAAGTACCGAGCAGGTTGCCGCCAACGCAACCCTCGCCACAGACTACATTCTGGCTCCGACGGGCGAAGACAAGGTGCTCAACCTGACCATACAGCTTAACACCGAAGACCCGAAGACCATTACCAACGTACCCTTCCGGCAATGTTTCTCCACCCACATCAAGGGTGAATATTCATCACTCGACCAGTTTACTTTCACCGTTACGGCTGATGATGGCTGGGACGGAACGAAAGAAGTGAAGGAACTACCTAAAGTGGGCGACTACTACTACAAGGACGGCACATGGAGTACGGGAAATAAAGCAACTGGCGGCAACCCCATCATCGGCGTGGTTTATAAAGTAAACGCCGACGGTACTGGCAAGGTCGTCTCGCTCACAGAGGGAACCAACCTTACGTGGGGGCCAACAAATGTGGAAACCGGAACAACATCATCGACAAACGGTAAAGAAAATACAGACAAGGTATTTGCGCTTATAGCTAACCAATCATATACCCTTAGTGATTATCCTATTTTTAACGCCTGCCAGGAGCTGCGAACAAGCACCGGAAATAACGGATGGTGTGTTCCGATTATGAAGGAATACGTAGCCCTTTTTAGGGCAGTAAGCACCATTAACGACAAAATCACGGCAATATCAGGAACTGGAGTGATTGAACCAACCGGAGAATCGGATGGCTACTGGACAAGCGAAGAGGATAATAATACTTATGCAGCATTTATTATGCGATCTGGTACTGGTTCCACTAATATAAATAAAGGGTGCGACAGGAAAGTCCGCTTTGTCCTTGACTTTTAAGAGTGGCGGTAGTGACTAATATGCCCGCCGATGCGTCACCGCATAGTGCATACGGAAAAAGAACAGTACAGCGGAGTATGATTGGCGAGGTGTAAAATTAATTCAAACAGCTATTCGGACAGCCATGCGTTAATGTCCGGGTGTCAAATCAGATAAGGCACTTCCCCGCCTCGCAGCGGGGAAATCAGCGGGTAAGTGAGTGCAAAGGCAAAGCTTGCTTTGCCTTTGCCGAACGTGAGCTGATTGGAGACCGCAAGGGGGGATCAATAGCGCAAACGAGAGAGATTCAACAAATTTATTAATCACAACAGCAAGACAAAAAGATACGCCATGACTGAGAATGAAACAATGCCGGAAGCATTCAAAGCCCTCATATTGGCTTAATTCATTCTGAGTATTCGTAAAAATGCTACATGCCGGATATGGGTTCGGCATACGAATACAAAAAAGATAATAGACGAAGTGGGTATTGCCATCGGCCATTTCTATGATCATGCCTCTGACCTGCAGATAGACGACTACCGGAAGAACCGTATAGAGCAATATCTTTCGGGCTTGGTGCCTCCGGGGAAATGTACCTAAAATCATACATAGATGTATATTTCATCCGGAGCGGCACTTCAGACAAAGTGACGGACGAAACCGTCGAAATCCGTAGCCGCCAACTGATAGATACTGCAAATACCTACCAGCCATAAATACTTTTGATTCATAGTATTACTTATATTGAAGCCTATACCAAGCAGTTAAACGAGCACCTCCCCCAGCCTCCATGCTTGCACATGTTTGATTCCCGCACGTAATGGCAGAGTGATATCATCCAATGAAACGACCAGTTTTTCATAATTGTCGTCAATCATCTCGAGGGCAGAGTATTCTCGTTCTATGGTGTGTTCGTCAACCAACAGATAGGTACTCTGAACATACAGTACCCTATCTCCCTTTATGGCTACAAAATCCACCTCCTTCTCTTTTATATTACCTGTGTAGACATCAAATCCGGCACGCAATAAATCCAGATATACCAAATTCTCCAGTTTATAGCCTACGCCATATCCAAAGCCTGAATAAAGATAATTACTAAAGCACAAATCGTTGATGTAGTATTTACAGTTGCCGGCTATTGTATCTTTGCCCCTGATATTGTATCGTTCGGCTTTATGCACTAAAAAAGCCTCTTCGATATAACTAATATAGGCAGATACCGTATCGTAGCTGGTCTTGCGACCCTTACTCTTAAAGTAATTGACAATGTTACCAATAGAAACCAGATTGGAAGCATTATTTACTAAAAAGACAAAAACATCTTCGAGCAATCGTGTATCTTTTATGCTATATCGCTGAATAATGTCACGCAGCAGAACGGTATCTTTCAGGGCCGATATATAATTGCGTTTTATCTCCTGTTGAGGTAGCTGAAACAGTTCGGGCATACCCCCATCCTGAAGGTAGTCCACATAGGAGACTTTAGAATGCTCTTTCTTCGTAATACCAATATATTCCGTATATGACAAAGGGAGGATTTCAAAATTCACATACCGTCCCGACAACAGAGTAGCCAACTCACCGGACAGCATCTTTGAGTTAGAGCCGCTGATAAACAGTTCATATTCATCTACATAATCCTGCGAATAAGAGTTGACCAAACGCTCCCAACCTTCAATATTCTGTATTTCATCAATAAAAAGATATACTTTACCTTGCGGTTTCACTCGCTCTTTATAAAGTTTGAACAGTCCATCCAAATCCTTGTATGTTTGCAAGAAGTCGAAATCAGTCAGCTCACGGTTGACGAAAAAGATATTCCTTTTATCTACGCCACTCTCTATGAACCGTAGCGCAAGCTGCCGTAATAAATAACTTTTGCCAACACGACGCTGACCTACAAGTACCTTCACCAGCCTGTTGCCTGCATAAGAGAATATCTTATCCGTATAGCTCTTACGGATAAATCCTACTTGAGGAGTAGCACCACCCCACAAATTATACTTCTCTAAAGAAAGAAATCTATCGTCCATACTCGAAACTTTTGCTCAAAAATACAAAACTTTCGTCTATACTCGAAAGTTTTGATGCAAAAACACAACGCATGTCTCTAAATTTATGAGATGCACATGAAAACATAACCTATAGCTTCAATACTTGATACCGCTATCATAATCCGCCAACACTTCTTCTTCCAACTTAAACTACATGATTGTTTTCAGGATAACAATTATTATTCTTTGTGAAGTAAACGTCTATAGATAAAGATGGAAGAAGATAGGGCCCGGCATACTTCGCCTGAGAGGTTCTTTTTGCAGAAGTAGTTTTTGAGTATAATGGTAAATATATTAATTTTTAGATGCCATATTTGGACTTAAGCGTTAATATATTTACTTTGTGCTATGATGACAAATTCTATAACCCGGGCGATGTCCAATCCGGAGATTATTGCGGAGTTGGGCAGAAGATTCAAGGAATACAGGCTGGCCGGCAAGCCCACCCAAAAAGAGGCCGCCGAGCAGGCCGGTGTAAGCCTTGTTACTTTACGGCAGTTTGAGAATGGAAATGCCTGTAATATCAACATGGGTAATTTTCTTGCGCTCCTACGGGTAGCGGACTGCCTGGAACAAATGGATGAGCTGTTGCCGGAAATACCTGTTTCGGCATACGTGCTGGAAGAAATGAAGAGTAAAAAACCGAAAAGGGTGAGACATGGAAAATAATATTGTGAATGTTATGCTATGGGGGGAAGAGGTAGGGAAGCTCTATTGGGACGAAAGGAACAGAAGGGCCATCTTCAACTATCATCCGGATTTTGTAAAGAAAGGCTTGGAAATAGTTCCGCTGACCGCTTCTGTAAAGGGTGGGGCAGCAAAAGGTATGCCTATATCCGGCAACAAGGATAAACTCTATCAGGGATTGCCGCCGTTTCTGGCAGATTCTTTGCCTGACCGGTGGGGAAATATGGTTTTTGACCGGTGGGCCGCACAGAACCGCATCCCGAAACGTACGCTCACTCCAGTAGATAAGCTCTCTTTCATCGGGAAACGAGGGATGGGGGCTTTTGAGTTCGTTCCGGCCACTCCCGGACTGGAATCTTCTTCCGCTCTTCAGATAGACAGCTTGTACCAACTGTCACACCGTATTTTTGAAGAACGGGAAGAGGTGTCGGTGCAAGAAGACGAGACGCTGCATCTGCAAAGTATCTATGAGGTAGGAACTTCTGCTGGGGGACAGCACCCGAAAGCCATTATCGCCATTCATGAAACCACACATGATATACGCTCGGGCCAGGTGCCCTTGCCCGAAGGCTATACTTATTACATCTTGAAATTTTCGGAAGGAGAAGATTTGTAGAGCCGTATGAAACAGAAGACAACCTGCAGGTATCGGAGGTTAACATCATAGGGAATACCCGGCATGACTTCCGCATAGAAGCAATGATTAACGGAAAACGGCAAAAATATATTGTCGGTCGTAAAAGTGACTTGGCCGCTGAAATCATAGCCAAGGGCAGAAACAAGATGCCTACGGAGGATAAGAAAGCACTTGTGGAACGGCTGTTGCTGCCTTTGGCAAGAAGGATCACTCGTACGGACTACCGCATCAAACTACCCACCGACCTTAGCGGCGGCACGAATTAGCGGCCCCGTGTATCCTTGTAATATGGGACGGTCGACTGACACAGCTATTCCCTGCCTCGCAGCGGGGAATAGCGCAAACGAGAGTGATTCAACAAATTTATTAATCACAACAGCAAGACAAAAAGATACGCCATGACTGAGAATGAAACAATACCGGGAGCATTCAAAGCCCTCATAACAGGCTACGGCTTCTTCGGAGGATGGGACTATGCCTGTATCTAGGTAACCCGGAGATTGGCTTTTCCTACCTACAAAGCATCAATCTCTTCGGCAGACAGTCCCGTAATCCGGGAAATAAAAGAATATTCCAGGCCCATCTCCTTCATTTTACGGGCATTGGATAAGCGTTCCTCCTCACGCCCCTCCTCACGGCCTTCCTCTCTACCTTCCTTACGCCCCTCCTCACGGCCTTTCTGCAATCCCCTCTGTTCCCCTTTCCATTCCGCCGTATCAATTACATTGGTCAGGTCACGGTAAACCTTCAGGCTCTCCTCGTATTCCATACGCTTGACGGGAGTGAACTTCGCTATCTCGGCAGCCTCAAAAAGACGGGTAAAGATACGTTCCTGCAAGGCGGCAGGACGCTCCAGCAAACGGGAAAGATTGTGCAACACGAACATCCATTTGTCAAACAGTGTAACCAGTTCATCCTCACTCTTATGGAATTTGGGCATTTCCAAGTAGACAAAGGTCAGCTTGTCATAAAAGACTTCCTTGCGGTGAATATCCATCAGTTTCACCTCATGGTGAAAATAATTCTCGTCATCACTGTCTTCATCAAACACAAAGTTCAGAATGCCCACAGTATATACAGCCTTCAGCTCATAATTCCAGTCGCCACGCTTTGCCTGCTCGCGGATGGGAAAAGAAGCATAAAACACGCTCCGGTCCTTGAAGAACTTCTGACCCGCCTTCTGCATCTCGACGATGAATTTTTCACCCGCCGTATTCTCGCAATACACGTCAAAGACTGCCTTGCGGTCCAGCTCCGCCATGCCCAGATGCTCGGCGTTGAGATAGGTCACATCCGTTATCTCGTGCTCCAAATGAAGCAGGGAGTTCAGGAAACCGATGAGCAAGTCATTGTTCATAGGCGTACCGAAAAGGAGTTTGAAACCGAAATCGGTATAAGGGTTTATGTATCTGTCGGGAAATTCATTGGTCAGCATAACGGCTCGTCTTTTATCGTTCTGACTACAAAGATAACAAATAATTATTCATTGTTATTTTCCGCACCGTATTTTTTATAGCTGCTGGTCACGGCTTTTTCATTTAAGCTTTGGGTTGGGCGTACAATATCCCTGTTCATGCCAGTGCGACATGGATGTAATAAACCAACGCCAATAGAAAGTTGGATGCGAAAATGCTCTCATGCCCTCACTTTTGTTGTAACTGGTTTATAATGAACTGCTTATTAGTGGTGGTAGCATTATCATTAGTGAGGGCATTGCCCTCACTAATGGACGCTTAAAAATAAATTATTCCAACTTTAATGCATAACGCAAAGTGACTTCTTTGCTGGCTTTTTGGGGAATGTTCAGTCTATGGAGAATACATTCAAACTCATTCATCTTGTTGATTGATAGCTTTTCACGCGTATATTCTTGTGGCTAATTGAAAATCTTCATGGGCGATCATTCCTTCTGCCTTCTATTCTGTGGTAGCAGAAGATAAGTGACATTTAAACAACTGCTCAAGAGGCGAAATTTGCTCAAATTCGGTGTTGTTTCACCGCAATATCTCCTCATTTTCCTCATTCACCCCCTAAGCGTTCGTTCTTATAAAGAGCCGTTTTCTCCCTTTTCTGTTCTTGCTTTTTATATGTTACAATTGCTTATTCACCTAGGTGGTTAAGTCTAACCACGAGGGTGGTTAAAGTTAACCACCTAGGTGAATAGACTTAACCACGTCCGTGGTTAATGGATATTGAACTTTCAATCATCAAAGAAGAACAGTATAACACAAACTACGGAGGCCGCTATTTACGCTGTTTGGAGGCGGCATATCAAGATTTTGAAATAAACAATAAATGCGAGTGGGAATGTTCCGTTGTTAAAACGGAACATTCTTGGTCATATTCTCATAATTATTGTATTGCCCGCTGATGGTCGCCTCCTTTTCAGGAGCTAACTCTATCGCTTTCTTCATATCTTCTACCGAGCCGTCTTTGTCTCCTTTCAGCAATTTGACACGGCCCCTTTCGTGATAGGCTTTGGCAAAGTCCGGATTAATTTCAATAGCCTCATCGTATACTGCCAGCGCTTTATCAAAATCTTTGTTAGCCAGATGCAGCCCGCCGGATAGCAGATAGGCTTTTTCATTAAACGGATTGAGTGAAAGCACCTGGTTAAAGCACTCCTCTGCCTGTGCAGGTTCATGGGTAGCAGCCAGAATTTCTCCTTTCAACAGCAGGGCTTGCTCGTCGTCGGGGTTGAGGCTGAGCAGTTTCTGTATGTCTTCCGCCGCATCTTTTGCCTGCTTCATTTCCCAAAGCATTTCGGCACGTAGCTGGTAGGCTTCGGTATAGTCTTCTTTCAATACGATGGCTTTGGTCAGCATGGCAATGGCGGTGATGTCTTCTTTCATGCCGATGGCGGCTTTGGCAGACAGATAGAACGATAGTGGATTTTTGTTATCCAGTGCCAATGCCTTTTGGCAGGCATCATTCATCCCCTCATAGTCTTCCTGCATATAGCAGATGCCGGCCAGTGACAGGAAGGTATTTACCTGTTCCGGATCTTTGGCGGCCATGCGGTCCAGCGTGATGCGGGCATCATCCAGCCGGTTTGCCTGGGTATAGGCGGTAGCCAGCAAACTGAGAGTTTCCGGTTCGTCGTCGATGGCGACCGCTTCTTCAAAGCATTTGATGGCGTAGGGCAGTTTGCCCATACGCTGGGCACGGATGCCGTCGTATTTTAAAATCTCGAAGTTCTTTTTGTTATTTTTCTCTTTCTCGGTTTCGGGGGTGCTGTTTCCACCGAATAAGGATTTAAATAAGCCCATAATTGATAGTTGTTTTATTTGTCTACGGTTATAATGAATCGTCTGAGGTAAATTTCCTGTTCTTGATTCTGTATGTTGGTAAAACGTACGGCCTTTATCGGTCTCTGTTGCAGGTCAACCGTCAACCGGTTCTTTTCTTGCTTGAAATTCACTTGGATCCAATCCGTTCCGTTATCGGATATTTCAAGCTTGCCCCAAGCGGCTGTTTCCGGTTTGCCGAAATCAATATCTATGCTTTTGCCGTGGTAAACCCGGTCCAGTTCTACGGTGAATGAGCCTTTGCCCGGCCATTTGATTACTTCCAGTGCCGGAGATATCTGGATGCGGTTGGTCTTTACCTGCAAGGGCAGGTTCTTTATCTGACTGATGTCGCTGACCAATGTATGTGGCATATAGTCGGTTTCCGCATTCAGCTGTGTGTGATGCTTTTGGTTATAATGCCGGGTGACAGTGGCAAAAGTTTGGTCAATCAAGGGTTTGATTACTTTTCCGGCGGTTTTTACTCCGGGCTGATAGGGATTCTGATTGTAGGTCTGGTCAATCTGGAACATTTGTTGCTGCAAGGCTTTCACATGCTTGTATTTACGTATGAACAAGGACGGGTCATTGTTTTCATACGCCTTGACCATGGCCAGCACTTCATTGCCGGTTTCACCCAATAGCTTGAACTGATGCAGCCATGGCATGATTTCCGTTACAATCGGATGCTTGTCGGCATGGGCAATCAAAATATCGCTTGACTCGCCCATTTGGCTGAAAGTCTCTTGTAAAAGGGAGAAATCTTTCTCGCTGTAAGTCTGGTTTTTCACATAGCTTTCGGTAAAACGGCGGGCTGCCGGCTGAAGGGATACGGATTCCTCGCGGCGGTATTTATGTCCGTTGGGGCCCAGGTCCGAGTTATGGGCGGCAAAGAACTCCAATTCCGTAGCCGCTTCGGGCAGAATATTCATGATGGCATCTTTCCAGGCCTTCTCACTGTCATATTCAGCAGGGTTCCAGGCATAGGCGGCTACGCTGTAAATGGCTATTTTGGATGCTTCGGCATGTTCCATCGGGTTGGTGACAAAGCCGGACATCTGATCGGCTATCCGGGTGTCGTTTCCGTATACCGGCCCCATGAGCAAGTGGTCTCTGACGTAATCGGAAACCGGGAAGTTCCACCAGATATAGGCAGGACGCTTGATCCGTTCGTTTATCCATTCAATGCCGTCCTTGGTTATATCGGAAATGACACGGTCGCCTGTCCACATGATCTGTACGGACGGGTTCAGTTTGTCTCCCAGCGTGGTAAGATATCCTTTGGCCGGATCGGACCAGCTTTTGTTGTATTCCGTGGGACACATGATGAGGGGGGTGACGTCCGGTTTGGCTTTCACAAAATGCTCGTCTATGTAGTTCAGCAGTTCCGCCTGTTTCACAGGGTTGGTGCCTTCTCCTGAAATGTCATCAAAGAATACGGCGAAAGAACGGACTCCGAGCTGATACATCTTTTCAAATTTTGCCAATAGCAGCTCACGGTCTTTCTGGTTCCATTGGATGTCTTGTCCCGGATGGATGGCCCAGACGAAATCCACTTCGTTCTCGTGGGCTACTTTGACCAGTTCCTGCAATTGCCCGGCTTCCTTTTCGGGGTAGGGCAGGCGCCAGTTGGGGCAACTATGGTAGGGGTCGTCTTTAGGACCGTATATATAGGTGTTCATCTTGTTCTCGCCATAAAACTGAAGTTGGCGAAGGCGGGCTGCATGGCTCCAGGGAGTGCCGTAAAATCCTTCCACCACACCGCGGTAACGGACAGACGGATAGTCCTTTATCTCTACTTCCGGCAGCCGGTTGTCCTTTAGCAATTGCCTCAGGGTCTGCAAGGCATAATAGGTTCCGCGTTCATCGTTTCCTGCCAGAATTATTTCTTTCTGATTGATGGACAGGTAATAACCTTCCTTCTGGTTGGGAATTTGACGGGCGAATTTGCGGATAGCCTTGTCGCCTTTTTCTCCAATATAGATGCGCAAACCGGTATCGCCCGGTTGTTTTCCGCCCAATATTTTTTTTAATTCCTGTACAGCATACGGATTGGCTTCGGATTCTCCCGAAAGCCGGTAAGTTTCAGGCAAACAGATTTGTCCGTCTTGTTTGGAAACTTGTTGAGGTATGGGCTGTACACCTATGTTTTGGGCAAAGATATTACAACCGGTAAAAAGACAAATGATCGCCAGATGCATTTTTTTCATGTTCTATTTTGGGGTAAAAGGTTAATAAATCGGTGGCAAAGATACGATTTATAAAGAAAGAATTCCATTTTTTAATTGTATTATTTCTTCGGAAAGCAGGTAAGAGAGTACCTTTTCCGTTTTTTCACGATTATTATCCAATTGCTCCAGCAGTTCCGAAGCGGGCATGGCACTTGTTTGCAACAACTGTTTGATTTGCATTTCCAGTTCTTGGAATTCTCCCCATTTCACTCCTGAATGATGTTTGTTGAGGCATACGTCACACTGTCCGCAGTTGTGCTCGTTCTTTTCTCCGAAGTATCTGAGCAGCATGCGGCTACGGCATTTATCATCGGCTGTGGCATATTCTATCATAGCCTTGATCCGGGTGGTATAGCTTTTTTTCCGGTCTTCGTATATTTCCCGGGTCAGGACAAGGCGGTTCTTCTCCTGCCGTTCACGGGTATAGATGATATAAGGTGTCTTTTTCCGGGGAATGTAATGTATGATATGTTTGCGGGTCAGTGCCAGCAGTATTTCATAGATCCGCTGGCGGGTTAATCCGGAACGGCTCACTAGGGAATCTTCGTTGATGCAGGCATAATCGGTAAATAATCCGGTGTAAGAGCGCAGGATGATGTTTATCAGTTTTTCTGTGTCTGCATCATTTTCGTGTAGTTTATAGAGTTCGTCGCGCCGCATGGTGAAAAGAATGCGTGAGGCGTTGTCTTGCTCGTCCGTATATTCCAAATATCCGGCGCGGGTCAGGATCTTTAAAGCGCTGTCTGCCTGTACGGGGAAATGTTTGAAATTGTGGCAGAATTCATCCAGGTTGAAGGCAAAGGTGCAGCCCATGCCGTCTCCCATGGCCATTTGAAAATAGTAGTTGATGTCTTCATACACTTTCCGGATATACTCCTTGTCGGGGAATGTGTCACTGATACGTTTGTTGAGGGTGGTTTTATCACTTTGGGCGTATAGCAGGACAGCGTATGCTTTCTGTCCGTCACGTCCGGCCCGTCCCGCCTCTTGGAAATAGGCTTCGGGAGAATCGGGCATATCTATATGGATTACGATACGTACGTCCGGTTTGTCGATGCCCATGCCGAAGGCGTTGGTTGCCACCATGACACGGCTTTCTCCGGTGAGCCAGCTTTTTTGGCGTTGGTCTTTTACATCATTATTCAAACCGGCATGATAGAAAGTGGCGGTTATGCTGTTCTTGATCAGCAGTTCGGCTATCTCGCGTGTTCTTTTCCGGTTACGGGTATAGACAATGGCGCAGCCGGGCACGCTGTTTAAAATATGTAGCAGTTCTTCCTGTTTGTTTTCTGTAGAACGTACAATGTAGGCCAGGTTCTTTCTTTCGAAACTCATCCGGAAAACCTGGCTGTCTTTTTTAAAGCTCAGCCTGGTCTGAATGTCTGTTACAACTTCCGGGGTGGCGGTTGCTGTCAGTGCCAGGACAGGTATGTCGGGAAGAAGTTCGCGGATTTCTGCAATTTTCAGATAAGCGGGGCGGAAATCATATCCCCATTGTGAGATGCAGTGTGACTCGTCTACCGTGATCATGCTTACCTTCATGCTCCGTAGTTTGCTACGGAATATTTCGGTATTCAGCCGCTCCGGGGAGATATAAAGGAATTTATAGTCGCCGAAGATGCAGTTTTCCAGTGCGACGATGATTTCTTCACGTGTCATGCCCGAATAGACTGCCAAAGCTTTGATGCCCCGGTCTCGTAAATTACGTACCTGGTCTTTCATCAGGGCGATAAGAGGCGTGATGACCAGGCATAATCCGGGTTGGGCTAAAGCCGGAACTTGAAAGGTGATGGATTTGCCGCCACCGGTAGGCATCAGCCCTAGTGTGTCGTGACCGCTGCCTATGCTTTCAATGATTTCTTTCTGTATGCCCCGAAAGTCATCATATCCCCAATATTGTTTTAGAATTTCTTTATAGGTCATGGGAAGGAAAATAAGGAAATTATGTCAAAACTAAAATGACTTGTCATCTTGTTGCCGGTATAGATGATAACGTCATTAAAGCTTTGACATACTCCAAAGATAAATCTTTATTGTTACTCCTCACTGGGCTTTATATCTTCTATCTGCAATTGTACTTCGCCACGCTTATGCGTATTCTCCTCAATGGTATAACAAATATCAAAAGAACGTTTTGTCTTGATATAGCGTGCTTGCGAACTTTGTCCGAAAGCGATGCCGTTCATTACATTGTTTGACTTGTTGTCCACCAGCTCCAGCTTGATATGTTCCTGGTCACGCCCTACCACTTTGCTGGTACCATAATCATATACATTATGTGTACAAAAGATTGGCTTGTGGTTGTCCGGTCCGAAGGGATTGAACTTTTTCAAGTCGGCATGGAACTTCGGAGTGATATCCCGGAAGTCGATTTCTGCATCAATATCTATTACGGCGCTGGTCTGTTCCGGTAAAATATGTTCTGTGACATAGGTTTCAAAACGGCTGGTGAATTCTTCCACATTTTCCACTTTCATGGATAGTCCTGCAGCGTAAGTGTGTCCTCCAAAGTTTTCCAACAAGTCACGGCAGTGTTCGATGGCTTTGTAAACATCGAAACCTGAGACGGAACGGGCAGAACCCGTTGCCAGATTATCCGTACGGGTCAATACTACTGCCGGCCGGTAATAAATTTCTGTAAGGCGTGAGGCTACGATACCGATAACTCCTTTATGCCACGCTTCATTGTAGATGACAATGGAACGCCGGTCTGCCAGCCCTTCCAGACGATCTACAATTTGATTGGCCTCTTCGGTCATGGTCTTGTCCAAGTCCTTGCGGGTCTCATTGTACTGGTTGATTTGGTTGGCTTTCTCCAATGCTGCCGAAAAGTCCTTTTCTATAAGCAGTTCTACCGCTTCTTTTCCGTTCTGGATGCGTCCGGACGCGTTGATGCGCGGGCCTATCTTGAATACGATATCGCCTACGGTGATTTCTTTTTCTGATAATCCACATACATCGATAATGGCTTTCAGTCCTACACTGGGATTGGAGTTCAACTGCTTTAAGCCATGATATGTCAGTACCCGGTTCTCTCCCATGATAGGTACGATATCCGATGCTACACTGACAGCAACCAGATCCAATAAAGGAGTCAGTTGATGAAATTCAATGCCATTGTTCAAGGCGAAAGCCTGCATGAATTTGAAGCCTACGCCACATCCCGAAAGATGATCGTAAGGATACGTGTTGTCTGCCCGTTTGGCATTCAGAATAGCTATCGCCGGTGGCAATGTATCATCTGGTACATGGTGGTCGCAGATGATGAAATCGATACCTTTTTCTTTTGCATAAGCTATTTCCTCTACGGCTTTAATACCGCAATCCAGCACGATAATAAGCTTTACGCCTGTTTCACAGGCATAATCCACTCCTTTTACTGATACTCCGTAGCCCTCATTATACCGGTCGGGAATATAGTAGTCAATGTTCGAATAGAACTGCTGGAGAAATTTGTACACCAATGCTACGGCTGTTGTGCCGTCCACATCATAATCTCCATAAACCATGATACGTTCTTTCCTGCCCATAGCTTGGTTGAGTCGTTCTACAGCGATGCTCATATCCTTCATCAGGAATGGGTCGTGTAGCTCGTTGAGCTGGGGGCGGAAAAATCTTTTAGCCTCTGCTGCTGAGGTCATACCTCTTTCCAGCAACAACTTGCAAAGAATCGGGCTGATCCCTGTTTCCTTTGCTAATGCTTTAGCTGCTTCTGTCTGTTCTTGGCTTGGAGGTTGATAATTCCATTTGTGATTCATTTTATATATTGTTTTTTCTTTTTTCTGCTCTCGGTGACGGGGTGAGACCAACTTCTGGTTATATTTACCCAATCAATCCGTAAAGTTAGGAAAAAACAAATTAAAAAACCGCTAATTCCATATATATTTTATGGAATTAGCGGTAATACACTGTATAATAGTGGATTATTTGATGCCTAATTTTTTGGCGATTTCTTTAGGAAGTGCATTTTTATTGACTACAATATTCATGGTTTTGTAACGGGCGAATGCCTTTGAAGCATACCATAAACCATCGTATTTCCCAGCTTTGCCCCAAGAGTTCTTTACCATATAATATTCGTTTCCTTCTTGGTCTTTGGCTATACCGTAGATCAACATGCCATGATCATCGGTTGTTTCCCAATTGTCGTATGCTTCCTGGCGTTCTTCTTGTGTACACCATTTCTGAGGCTGTGGCTTGGTGTTCAGTTTCTTTTCTTCCGGTTTCATTTTCAGCCAATGCGCCATGTCCGAACCGCTTAGTTCTTGTACTTTTTCCGTGTCGGGCATTACGGCTACACCATCGCGTGTAAAGCCTTGTTCGCTGACATCGGAACCCCATGCGATTGGATAGCCGTTATAGATGGCGTTGTCGAACACTTGCATGAATTCATCAAGCGGAAGGTTGTATGATTGTCCCCAGCGCCAGTTGTCTTGAATCTCAAGAACAAATGGTTCATAGAACGGATGGTGTGTGTAAGAGGTCAATGAGATGTAATCATTGGGATTCAATCCGGTTGATTCGAAGAATGAATGGGGAGTGTATTCTTTTCCTTTATAGGTGAATTTCTCGGGACATTCACCTAAATAGATATCGTGGATGGCGGCAATAGCCTTTTTCCACAAGGGGGTATGGTTGCTGTCGGTCTGGAGTTTGCGCAGTCTTCCTTTGGCTATGGCTGCCACTACGGCGTCGGACACGGCGGTAAGCTCTGTGTGGTTGCTTAATGTATCACCATACATCACGCCGGGACGCATCACTTCTTCGGGTACCAGACCAAATTTTTTCATACCATAGATGACATCATAAAAGGATCCTCCTTGTGAAAAAGATACATCTCCGTGAGTGCGTACAGCGGCATCGGCCCGATCCAGGTAGGTCTGGTGTACAATGTACATTTCAGAAAAGTCGTACTCCCCTTTTCCCATGCGGAGTAATTCTGATTCCAGAAAAGCCATACTGGAGTAGCACCAGCAAGTACCGGCACGGCTTTGGTTCTTGACTGAAGTGATAGGCAGTTCTTTTACTGTGGTGAATACAAACCCTTCTTCCTTGGGTTCTTCTTTTTGTGCGTCTTGTGCAAAGAGGCTCATACTGCATAAACCTAATGCTGCTAATAATGTAAATCTTTTCATTTTAGAAATAATAGTTTTGTTTGTTATGTCACTCATTCATAATAGTTTCTACTTCTTCAATCGTGATGGGGATGCGCTTCTCGCCTGTAAAACGGGAGCCTTCCGGAGTAATCAGAATATCATCTTCCAGGCGGATGCCTCCAAAATCCTTGAATTTCTCGATAGCATCAAAGTTCAGGAAGTCTGTATGCATTTTCTCTGCTTTCCATTTGTCTATCAAAGCGGGGATAAAATAGCAGCCGGGTTCATCAGTAATTACAAAACCTTCTTGCAAACGGCGTCCCATGCGCAGAGATGCCAGGCCAAACTGGGAAGAAGGCCGGATTTCATCATCGTATCCTACATAAATTTGTCCCAAATCTTCCATGTCATGTACGTCCAATCCCATCATATGTCCTAATCCATGAGGCAGGAATAAGGCGTGTGCACCGGCGGCGACGGCTTCTTCTACATTACCTTTCATGAGTCCCAGGTCTTTTAATCCTTGAGCTAGTACTTTGCACACTTCCAGGTGCACAGACATATAAGTTATGCCCGGACGGGTTATTTCCAACGCTTTATCATGGCAGGCCAATACAATGTTGTATATATCTTTCTGCCGTCCTTCAAATTTACCTCCTACTGGTACGGTGCGTGTATGATCTGAGCAATAATTGGTCACTCTTTCAGCTCCGGCATCTGTCAGCATCATGCGGCCTACCTCTAATATATGGCTGTGGTCATGGTTGTGCAATGTTTCCCCATGCTGGGTCAGGATGGTGGCGAATGAGGTCATGCTTCCATAAGAAGCGGCGATGCCATCCAATACTCCGGCGATATATTGTTCCTTTACTCCCGGTTTGCACAGGCGCATGGCGGCCGTGTGCATTTCGTAACCTATATTACATGCCAGGTCGATTTCCGCTATTTCGCAAGCTTCTTTTACGGAGCGTAAATCAACTACGGCTTTTATCAGTTCTACAGAAGCGTATTTCTTTACTATGGCTGCACGGATACCGGTCAAGTCTTCCAATAACATCATATTGTCGAACCGGTAGGGAGGGAGGAAGTGCACTTTTCTGCCTTGTGCGACAGCTTTTCCTATCATTTCTTTCAGTTGGGCAAATGGAAAACTTTTCTGGATTCCTACTTGTGCGGCCAGATCTTTCACACTGGGCTGGGGACCCATCCAAATAATGTCATCCATGTCCACATCATTTCCGAAGAAATAATCTTCTCCGGCTTCTATATCCATTACGCCTGCATATCCGGGGTGGGAATGACCGAAAAAGTAGAGGAATGAGCTGTCCTGACGGAATTTATATGTGTTATCCGGATAGTTTGCCGGAGCTTCATTGTTACCTAGTATAAGGATAATGCCATTTTGCACTTTATCTCTAAGTGCCTGACGGCGTCTTTGATAAGTTGAGGAATCAAACATGGTTAACATTGTTTTAATTTGATGATTTATTTATCTGTTTTGCAAATATACGAAATTAAATTTTAAAAAAAATGCAGATGTACAATGAAAAAGATATCTTTGCGATGAACATTGCTTGCTGATAGATTATTTTTTATAAAATAGATGGAAATAGACGAGAAAACAGGATTGGTATTGGAAGGAGGCGGTATGCGTGGAGTGTTTACTTGCGGTGTACTCGATTATATGATGGATCATGCTATTTGGTTCCCATACGGGATCGGTGTGTCTGCCGGAGCGTGTAATGGTCTTTCATATATGTCACGCCAGCGGGGGAGAGCCAAGTTCAGCAATATTGATTTATTGGATAAATATCACTATATCAGTATCAGGCATTTGTGGCGCAAGCATTGCATCCTTGACCAGAATTTGTTGTATGATCAGTTCCCAAAGCAAATTCTTCCTTATGATTATAAGGCGTATGCCGAGAATCCTGCCCGTTTTGAGATGGTGACTACCAGTTGTGTGACAGGAAGGGCCTGTTATTTGGAGGAGAAGCAAGATGCCGACCGTATCATAGCTATTGTGAAGGCATCCAGCAGCCTGCCTTATGTTTGCCCTATTACGTATGTGGATGGGGAACCGATGTTGGATGGGGGAATTGTGGATTCTATTCCGGTGGTGCGTGCCATGCAGCAGGGTTATGATAGGAATGTAGTCGTGTTGACTCGTAACAGAGGATATCGTAAGAAAGAAAAAGATATCAAGATTCCCCATTTTATTTACAAGAAATATCCTCGGTTGCGTGTAGCATTGAGTAAGCGTTGCCAGGTGTATAATGAACAGCTTGAGCTGGTGGAGCAACTGGAGGATGAAGGAAAGATATGGGTAATCCGTCCGGTCCGACGGATGGAGGTGGATCGTATCGAAACGGATATCAAGAAGCTGACCGCTCTTTATGAGGAAGGTTATATCTGCGCAAAGAGGGTGTTAGAAGGAATTTAAGTCCTAAATAAGTGACTTTTTTGTAAAATATAAGTTCTGTTTCAATTGATTGGCTTATATTTGTGCCTTGTTATAATGAGGAATACTATGAGAAATTTATTCGTCTTTTGGATTTTGCTTATTTCTGCTCCTTTGTCTGCTTCTCCTTATAGTGCTGAAATAGAGTCGCTTTTATGTAAGTTGGATTCATTGGTTGCACGGAAAAATGAGTTTGTTGCAGCTAAGGAGGAAAAGATAGATCAGCTTCGTAGGCAGAGAAAGAATGTCCGGACACTGGAAGAGCAGTATTGGCTGAACAAAATGTTTTATGATGAATATTTTGTGTATAATGCAGATTCTGCCATGTTTTATGTAGATAAGAACCTGTCCATAGCTTGTGAAATTGACCGGAGAGAGTGGCAGGCCGAATGGAAAATTAAGAAATCGTTCTTATTGGCTGCCACCGGACTGTTGAAAGAAGCATTGGATGAACTGCAAGGTGTTTCGGGACAATTGCTTGCTCCTGAGTTGAAAGTGGAATATTACGGGCAGATGATGTATCTTTATTCCCATTTCGGGCAATATTCGGGGAATGATAATATGGGTAATCTTCGTGAAGGATATTATCAGAAAGAAGGAGCGTATAAAGATTCTATTTATGCTACCATAACTTCTCAAGATCCTTTTTACTTATGGTATAAGGGGTGGAAGTTTTTGGGAACTTCCAAATCCGGTCCGGTAAAGAAAGAATTATTGGAGGAGGTTGCCGCTTCGCGTCTGGAAACTCGGAGGGATGCAATGAATGCCTATATTCTGGCATGTCTCTATCGCGAAGGGGGACAGCAGGATGCTTATCTGAAATATATGGCTCTTTCGGCCATGGCAGATGTGCGTACAGCCAACAAGGACATTGCTTCTTTGGAGGAGTTGGCAAAGGCATTGTTCGAATTGGGGGATATTGATCGTGCTTATATCTATATTAATTATTGTCTTCAGAATGCTCAGCTTTATCGCAACCGTGTGCGTGTGGTTGGCATTTCGGAAGTGCAGGATGCTATTCATCAGGCCTATTTGGAACGTAACCGGATGCAGGAAGCACGCCTGCATGTGTTTTTGATAGTGGTAAGTGTCCTTTCTGTGGTGCTGCTTGTTGCTATTCTTTATATATACAGGCAGATGAAGCATCTTTCCAACTCGCGCACCAAATTGAACGAGGTCAATCACTTGCTGAACAAACATGTGGACGAACTTTCACAAGCGCATACGCGGTTGGCGGAAGTGAACGGGCAGTTACAATCTCTGAACAGACAGTTGAAGGAGGCAAACTGCCAATTGCGCGAGTCTAATTATGTAAAGGAAGAGTATATTGGTTATGTGTTTGCAATCTGTTCCAACTACATCAGCAAGTTGGATGAATTTCGCAAAAATATCAATCGTAAGATTAAGGTAAAACAGTTTGAGGACGTTAAGGTGCTGACAGATACTCCTGCCATGGCACAGACTGAGCTGAAAGAATTTTACCATAACTTCGATGCCATTTTTCTACATGTCTATCCTGATTTTGTGAATGATTTCAATGCTCTGCTGCAACCCGACGAACGAATTATGCTGAAAGAAGGAGAATTGTTGAATACAGAGTTGCGCATCTATGCCTTGGTTCGTTTGGGGATCAATGATAGCATAAAAATAGCCGAATTTTTGCATTGTTCTCCGCAAACGGTTTATAATTATCGGTTGAAGACGCGTAATAAAGCTATTATTCCGAAAGAAGAGTTTGCCGATACGGTGAGATCGTTAGGCAAGATGCAGGAATAGTAGTTCCGAAGTCTTGATTTATAAGCTATTCGGGTTTATGCCGTACCTAAGGTGTTCCTGTTGCATGTCTAAGGTTTTTTATGCGGGATATTAGTATATCGTACTATGATGCGATATACGTCTTTCGTACGTGCAGATATATTAATCTGCAAGATAAAAAATTTTAGCGAATTGTTTTGAAATGATTAGCAGGTCTATTAAGTATGATTGGTATAACTGCTATCCTTGTCATGGCTTCTGCTATTTTTCTCTGGTTTTAACCTGTCTTTTTAGCATAATTTCTTATTGATGAAGTTCCTTGTTCTCTACCTTTAGTTTACTTTTTAGTGAAAAATGGCTTGTGCAATGTGTTGAAAATCAGTATGAATTAAATATTTCCGGTTTACTTTTGCTTTTTACTTGTCCATATACGGTATAATAGCTCATGCTATCTTTGCACAGACGAAAGTCAGAGAAAAAATGAGTGCTAACTTTAATGTTTTAATGTATGAAAAACGATTCTAATCGAAGACAAGCAATCAGATACGTCTTATCAGCCTGTTGCTTGTTGCTTTTCTTTTCTATCGGAATGTTCGCCCAGTCAATAAGGGTGAAGGGAAATGTGAAAGATGCAACCGGTGAACCTGTCATCGGGGCCAGTGTGTTGGTAAAAGGTACGACTAATGGTACGATTACCGATTTTGACGGTAACTTTGAATTGAACGATGTATCGGGCAATGCGGTTATTGAAGTCACTTTTGTAGGCTATTTGCCGCAAGAGGTCAAAGTTTCTTCTACCCCTCTAAACATTATCTTAAAAGAAGATACCAAAACTTTGGATGAAGTGGTGGTAATTGGTTATGGTGTCCAGAAAAAGAGTGTGGTTACTGCTTCTATTGCTAAAGTAGGTTCGGACGAATTGGGAAAAACGGCTCCTGTTCGTGTGGACAACGCTCTGAAGGGGCTTGTGTCTGGTGTGCAAGTGACACTGGCTTCCGGCCAGCCCGGCAGTGGCAGTAAAATCCGGATACGCGGTAATGGTACAATTAATAACTCTGATCCTCTTTATATAGTAGATGGAATGCCGATTGAAGGCGGTATTGATTATCTGAATCCCAGTGATATAGAGAGCATCGAGGTGCTGAAGGATGCCGCCTCGGGTGCTGTGTATGGTGCACGTGCAGCGAATGGAGTTGTTTTGGTGACAACCAAATCCGGCAAGATTGGAAAGACTACCGTGCAGTATGATTTTTCTTACGGATGGCAGAATCCGTGGCGTCGTCGCAGTGTGCTAGGTGCTGCCGACTATAAGATGATGATGACTGAGGCGGCTGTGAACAAGGATAACGATACGCGCTTTAATACGGGGAATCTCACCACGGCTGAGCAGGATGCTATCGGTGCCAAGTTGTCAAGTTTTGGCAATGCCGATACCGATTGGTTGAAGGAGACATTTAATGCGGACGCTCCGGTACAAAATCATCAGTTGAGTGTAAGTGGTGCTACGGATAAGTTAAACTATTTCCTTTCATTGGGTTACTATGAGCAAGAAGGTATTGTAGGTGGTAATTTTGGACGAAGCAATTACAGGCGTATGACTATCAGAACCAACACCACTTATACTTTGTTTGATAAATCGGGAGAACGCAACTGGCTTCATGGTATGACAGTGGGTGTCAATGCTGCTTATTCACGTATTAAAAACACCAGTATTGAAACGAACTCTCTTACAGGATCGGCTGTGGGCAATGCCATGTTTTTAACTCCGTTGATGAGTGTTTATCCGAGTAGCGAGGAGGATTTGATAAAGCGTACTGCTAATGATGTAGCCAAATATGGTCCGTTGGTGGCTGACGGCAATGGCCGTTTGTATAATGTACCCGCTTCTGATTTTAATGAAATATCCAATCCGTTAGCTTATTTGTCGTTGCCGGGTACAAAAAATAACAGCGACAAGTTTGTGGCCAATTTCTTTGCAGAACTTAAACTTTGGGATAATTTGAAATATCGTGCGTCGTATGGCACGGATCTTTCTTTTTGGGGAAATGATGGGTATGATTATCCATACTTTCTTAATACCAATGCCCATAATGACAAATCCGGAGCATGGTCGGAAATGAACCGCGGTTGCAGATGGCAGCTTGAAAATGTCTTGACTTATGACAAAACAATCGGCTTCCATTCATTTGCTGTAGTTTTGGGACAGTCTGCCATTAAATATACTGGTCGCATATTGGGGGGCTCTGCTCAGGATTTAATTGATATTGACGGCAGCAAGGCCAGCATTGATTTTACTTCCGGTTTGAAGACGGATGGCAAACGCGATGTCTATGGCGGAGCATTTGACCCTCATACTTTGGCTTCTTACTTCGGTCGTTTTTCTTACAACTATGCAGAGCGTTATATGGCTCAGTTTACGATCCGCCGCGATGGATCTTCTAATTTCGGCCCGAACAACAAATGGGGTACATTCCCGTCCGTATCTTTGGGATGGAATGTCACTAATGAGAGTTTTATGACTAAACGTCCCGAATGGTTGAGTGCTGTCAAGCTTCGTTTAAGCTGGGGAAAGAATGGTAACGAGAATATCGGTGCGTTCCGTTACACCGCTAATGTGGCTATGGGCAACAATTATCCGTTTGGCGGAGGTTCGAATCAGATTGTAAATGGTGGAAGCAAGCCTACCGGTACTCCTAACGCAGACTTGAAGTGGGAAGAGAGCGAACAATATGATGCGGGTCTTGACTTTGGTTTCTTTAATAATTCGTTGACATTTACTGTAGATTGGTTCAAGAAGAAAACCAATGGTATGCTGAAAACCATGAGTATCCCCAGTTATTTGGGTGAATCGTTGCCTTGGGGGAATGTGGGTGATATGGAAAACAGTGGTATTGAGTTTGAAGCCGGTTACAAATTTCGTAGCGGCGACTGGGCGTTCAATGTCAATGCTAATATAAGCTACTTGAAGAATAAATTGGTCAGACTTGGTAATGCCAGTGGCTTTGAAGCATACGATAATGTACATCAGATCGGTAACGTGAGCCGTGCCGAAGAAGGTCAGCCTTATCCATTCTTTTATGGTTACAAAACAGCGGGTGTTTTTCAGAATCAGGCTCAGATCGATGCTTATGTGAACAGTAAAGGGGAAAAATTGCAACCTAACGCCCAGCCGGGTGACGTTATCTTTGTAGATAACGATGGTAATGGTGTGATAGATTCCGACGACCAGACTAAGATTGGCAAGGGAGACCCTGACTGGACGTATGGATTCAATTTCAATGCCAGTTGGAGAGGTCTTGATTTTTCTATGCTTTGGTCGGGTGCCATAGGAAATGATATCTTTGATGCAACTCGTCGTGTAGATTTGCGTTATGTGAATCTGGCAGAAGAGATGCTTGACCGCTGGCATGGTGAAAATACGTCCAATTCGATGCCGCGTTTCACATGGGACGGTGGTCCGAACCACAACAACCAGGTATCTGATTTGTATATTAAGAATGGTTCTTATGTACGTTTGAAAAATATCCAGTTGGGCTATACCCTTCCGGAGGTTTTGACGAAAAATGTGTTCATTTCAAGATTTCGTGTTTATGTTGCTGCCGAAAATCTTCTTACCTTTACAGGGTATAAAGGTTTTGAACCTGAAATATCTTATGGAACCAGTTCAGGTATAGACCGCGGTTATTATCCGCAAGCTCGCACCTTCACAGTGGGATGCAACGTAACATTCTAAACTAATAAAAAACAGGAATATGAAAAAAAATATATTTGTCTGCTTGTCGCTTGCGGCGCTAGCAATGGGAACCGTTTCTTGCGGTGATGATTTCTTGACTGTAGAACCCTCTACAAAATTGGGACTTGATGGATATTATGTGACTCAGGCCCGCATAGATGAAGCCGTTACGGCTGCTTATGACCCGATGCATTGGTATGACTATTTTTCCGGATGGTGTCCTCTGTTTCTTGTGTCGGATGCTCAAGGAGATGATATTTATGTCGGCGGTGGAAATGAACAAGATCAGGCGGAGATTCATCTTGCTTCACAATATAAGTTGACAAGCCTTATGAATTTCAAGGGAGCTTGGACTACAAGTTATTCTGGGATTAATCGTTCAAATCTTGTAATAGCTGATGCCGAAAAGGCGGATTTGCCAGAAGATGTGAAAAAACATTATATTGCGGAAAGTAAGGTGACACGTGCTTTTTATTATAACCAGTTATGGAAATTTTGGGGAAATGTTCCGTATTATGATGTGAATTTGACTTTCCCGTACATTGCCGAGCAAAAATCGGCAGATGAAATTTATCGGCTGGTTACGGCTGATTTGAAGGAAGTGCTTGACAGTAAGGCATTGCCTATGAAAGAAACGGCGGTTCGTTCCGGACATGCTACTTGGGCTTTTGCTGCCATGCTTTATGCGGACTTTGTTATGTATCAGAAAGATGAGGCTGCTTATCCTCAGGCACTTGCTTACATGAAAGAGATCATTAATTCCGGCCAATATAAATTAATGAATGAGTTTGGTGCTATTTGGGAGCAGGAGAATGAATGGTGTGATGAATCAATTTTCGAAATCAACTATTATGCTAAAGGAGGTATTCGTGACTGGGGAGATGCCAATAAACCTGGTGGTACGGTGGTTCCGGCTATGATTGGTGTGGATGGTTTGTCCGGCTCGCCGGATTATGTCGGCGGATGGGGATTCTGCGATGTGTCCAAAGAAGTTTACGATATATATGAGGAAACCGACCAACGTCGTGATGGTGGTATCCTTTGCATGGAAAAATATATTGCAGACTGTGCGGTTAGGGGGATTGTCGTGAAATATGGAGGGCGTTACCAGAATACCGGACTTTTTTTGCGTAAATACATCGGGCGTATAGGTGGCAATGACGGTGCTACGAAATCGGGTGATTTGAACTGGGATAATAATCAGCGCATTTTCCGTTATGCTGAAACGTTATTGAATGCAGCCGAACTGGCTCTTCGTACAGGAGATCAAGGAACTGCCCAGATTTATTATAATGTAGTCCGCAGCCGTGCAAATGTTTCTGAAAAAGTGGTTTCTTTGGATAATCTGCTGGAAGAACGTCGTCTGGAGTTTGTAGGTGAAGGCAAGCGCTATTATGATCTAGTTCGTTTCGGTAAAGCCGCAGAAGTGTTGAAACCCGGTGGAGGTATGGTGCTGAATGCTGAAAAAACGGAATATAGTGTGGTGGGTAATCCTAATCGTCTTCAGTGGACGGAAAGCAAGAAGTATATGCCGATTCCTCAAGATGAAATTGAAGCGGCTCAGGGTACACTTGTTCAGAATCCGTATTGATTTTGAATGATTATTAAGTTTAAATAGGTAATAGAAATTAGTTAAGGAAAGGATATTCTGCCATTAACGAGATATAGTCTGATGATTGGAATATCCTTTTCTTTTGAATTTTGAAGGTTGTATGAAACTTTCCGTAGAAAGGAGGACGTGGTCGGTTTTTGGGAGGATGCCCGCTCATAGTAAGGCATGACTGGGTGATTTAGGAATAGATTATGTACGTGTATATCAAAAATAATAAGAATTAATAGTAATGTAATACCATGAAGCATTTAAAACTATTTTCCGCCTGTTTAATTATGTTGCCTTTCCTTGCTTGTACACATCAAGGAATGAAGGTGGACACGATTGAAAATAAGGTGGAGGAACTGCTGGGCAAGATGACTTTGCAGGAAAAGATCGGTCAGATGAATCAGTTGAGCCCGAATGGGAACATCGATGAAATGGCAGGGCTGATAAAGGAAGGTAAAGTGGGTTCGTTGTTGAACCTGACGGATCCCGAGTTGGTAAATAGAGTGCAAGAAATAGCTGTGAAGAAATCGCGTTTGGGTATTCCCGTTCTAATGTCCCGCGATGTCATTCACGGATATAAGACCATTTTCCCCATTCCATTGGGGCAAGCGGCTACTTTCAATCCCGAGATTGTGGAAGCAGGAGCTCGTGTGGCCGCCATCGAGGCATCGTCCGATGGTATCCGGTGGACGTTTGCGCCGATGATTGATGTTTCGCGCGATGCGCGTTGGGGGCGTATGGCCGAAAGTTGTGGAGAGGACCCCTATCTGAATGCTGTGATGGGAGCTGCCATGGTACGCGGATTTCAGGGTGATTCGTTGAGTGATCCCACGGCGATGGCTGCGTGTGCCAAGCATTTTGTGGGCTACGGTGCTGCCGAGGCCGGCAAGGATTATAATTCTACGTTTATTCCCGAGCGTGTGCTCCGTAATGTATATCTTCCTCCTTTCGAGGCGGCAGCGAAAGCCGGATGTGCTACATTCATGACTTCTTTTAATGACAATGACGGAGTGCCTTCCACGGGTAATGCTTTTATATTGAGGAAGGTGCTGCGTGGCGAGTGGAACTATGACGGCATGGTGGTAACGGACTGGGCTTCGGCTACGGAAATGATTGCTCACGGTTTTTGCAAGGATGCAAAGGAGGCTGCTTGGAAGGCTGTGAATGCCGGAGTGGATATGGAGATGGTCAGTGGTTCTTTCCTTGGAAATCTGGAAGCACTGGTAAAGGAAGGAAAAGTGTCAGGGAAAACGATAGATGATGCGGTGCGCAACATCCTGCGCCTGAAATTCCGCTTGGGATTGTTTGATAATCCTTATGTGGTGACAGATCAAAAGGTGAAATATGCAGAGGAGCATCTGGCCAAGGCAAAGGAAGCGGCCGGAGAATCTGTTATCTTGTTGAAGAATGCGGATGAAGTCTTGCCGTTGAAGGACAAGGTACGTACCGTTGCCGTGGTAGGTCCGATGGCGGATGCTCCTCATGACCAGATGGGCACATGGGTATTTGATGGCGAAAAGGATCATACACAGACTCCTTTGAAAGCTTTGCAGGAAATGTATGGCGACAGGGTGCAGGTTATTTATGAACCGGGGTTGGCATATAGTCGTGACAAAAACATCGCAGGGATAGCGAAAGCGGTTGCTGCGGCACGCCGTGCGGATGTGGTATTGGCTTTTGTGGGGGAGGAAGCAATACTTTCAGGAGAAGCGCATTCTTTGGCCGATTTGAGTTTGCGTGGTGCACAGTCCGAATTGGTTGAGGCTTTGTCGAAAACCGGAAAGCCGGTGGTGACTATAGTTATGGCAGGTCGTCCGTTGACTATCGGCAAGGAAGTGGAAGAGTCTGCTGCTGTTCTTTATTCTTTCCATCCGGGAACGATGGGAGGTCCGGCTATTGCCGAACTGTTGTTCGGGGAGATGGTTCCCTGTGGAAAAACTCCGGTTACTTTCCCGAAGATGGTAGGACAGTTGCCTGTCTATTATGCGCATCATCATACAGGGCGTGCTCCCAGTGGAAAGGAAACATTGATTGATGATATTCCATTGGAGGCGGGACAGACTTCATTGGGATGTTCTTCTTTCTATATGGATGCAGGGTTCGGTCCTTTGTTTCCCTTTGGTTACGGATTGTCTTATACCACTTTCGGTTATGATAAATTGGTCTTGTCGGCTGATAAGCTGAAAACGGGGGATGTACTGACTGCCAGCGTGAATGTGACAAATACCGGAAAATATGCAGGCACAGAGGTGGTGCAGCTTTACGTGCAGGATAAGGTGGCTTCTGTTACTCGTCCTGTAAAGGAACTCAAAGGTTTTCAGCGTGTGGCTTTGCAGCCGGGAGAAACGAGGACAGTCATTTTCTCTTTGCCCGTCAGCGAACTGGCTTTTTGGAATATAGATATGAAAAAAGTAGTGGAACCGGGTGATTTCAAGCTATGGTTGGGGACTAATAGTGATGAAGGACTTTCAGCTGAATTTGAAGTAATTGATTGATACATTTGTAGAACATAGGTATGAAAAATGTAATGTGCGCATTGTTGTTTGCAGGAACACTAATCTCCTGCCAGCAAAAACAGGTACAGTCGGATAGTGCTGTACCTGCTCCCGAGGCTTTTGTACGTGTATCCGGGCAGGACTTGATTCAACCGGATGGTAGCAAACTTTTTATCAAGGGTACTAATTTGGGCAACTGGCTGAATCCTGAAGGATATATGTTTGGATTTAACAAGACCAATTCGGAACGCTTCATTAATGAAATGTTCTGCGAGGCGGTAGGACCGGACTTTGTAACGGAATTCTGGAAATTGTTCAAGGATAACTATATCACCCGGAAGGACGTGGAATTTATCGCTTCTACGGGAGCGAATACCATCCGTCTTCCTTTCCATTACAAACTTTTCACAGATGAGGACTATATGGGGCTGACTGTCAATCAGGACGGATTTGCTCGTGTGGACAGTGTAGTGAACTGGTGTCGTGACAATCATCTTTATCTTATTTTGGATATGCACGATGCTCCCGGCGGACAGACGGGGGATAATATTGACGACAGCTACGGTTATCCTTGGCTGTTTGAAAGCGAAGCCAGCCAGCAGTTATTTTGTGACATTTGGCGTAAGATTGCCGATTATTACAAGAACGAGCCGGTAATTTTGGGCTATGAACTGATTAATGAACCGATTGCTCCTTATTTTGAAAACATGGAAGAGTTGAACGGCAAGCTGGAAGCAGTTCACAAGCTGGCGGTAAAGGCTATCCGTGAGGTGGATAACAATCATATTGTATTGATTGGCGGTTCGCAGTGGAACGGAAATTTCAAACCGTTCAAGGATTCTAAGTATGACGACAAACTGATGTACACTTGCCATCGTTACGGGGGTGAGCCTACTAAAGCGGCTATTCAGGAGATTATCAATTTTCGCGATAGCGTGAATCTACCGATGTATATGGGTGAGATAGGGCATAATACGGATGAATGGCAGACTGCTTTCTGTAAAACAATGGAAGAAAATAACATTGGATATACTTTCTGGCCGTATAAAAAATTGAATGGCTCTTCGTTCCTGGGGATCAATGCTCCAGATGACTGGGATTTGGTTGTTGCATTTTCCGAGGCATCGCGTGGTACTTATAAGGAGATACGTGATGTGCGTCCACGTCAGGAATTGGTGAAGAAGGCTATGTTAGGATTCATAGAGAATAGTAAATGTGAGAACTGCATGCCACAAACGGGCTATATTCGTTCACTGGGCTTGCAGGTGAACAAGTAAAATCATAAAGGGATAATATCATGAAAAAACTTTTATTTGCATTTCCATTAATGGTAGTAGGCTTTTTTGCTCAGGCGCAGACTGTACCGGTTTATTTGGATGAGGCAAAACCGATGGAACAGCGTATTGAAGATGCCTTGGCACGCATGACGCTTGAGGAGAAAGTCCGGGTGGTTCATGCCCAAAGTAAATTCTCTTCGGCGGGAGTTCCCCGTTTGGGATTTCCCGATTTTTGGACTGATGATGGCCCTCATGGCGTTCGTCCCGATGTATTGTGGGATGAGTGGGAACAGGCGGGGCAGACAAACGATTCCTGTGTAGCTTTTCCGGCGCTTACCTGTTTGGCGGCATCATGGAATTCCGCGATGTCTCTCATTTATGGGGAAAGTCTGGGTGAGGAAGCATTGTATCGTGGAAAGGATATGATTTTGGGGCCTGGTGTGAATATTTACCGTACTCCTTTGAATGGACGTAACTTTGAGTATATGGGAGAAGATCCTTATTTGGCTTCACGCATGGTTGTTCCTTATATTACGGGATTGCAGTCAAAGGGCGTTTCTGCCTGTGTTAAACATTATGCGTTGAACAATGATGAGGAATACCGCCATCAGGTGAATGTCATTGTTGACGACCGCGCACTGCACGAGATTTATCTTCCTGCTTTCAAGGCGGCTGTTGAGGAGGCGGGCTCTTGGGCTATCATGGGGGCATACAATCTCTATAAGGACCAGCATAACTGCCATAACCAGTGGCTTTTGAACGATATATTGAAAAGGAACTGGAAATTTGACGGAGTGGTTGTTTCTGACTGGGGAGGAACTCACGACACGGATCAAGCTGTGAAGAATGGCCTTGACATGGAGTTCGGTTCATGGACTAACGGGTTGACGATGGGGGCAAGTAATGCTTATGATAACTATTACTTGGCAAATCCTTATCTGAAAGGAATAAAGGAAGGTAAATATACAATAAAAGAGCTTGATGATAAAGTGCGCCGCATACTTCGTCTTTACTATCGTACAACGATGAACAGGCAGCGTCCCGTTGGCTTTCTATGTTCGGATCTTCATTATGCAGCCGCAAAGAAGATTGCCGAAGAGGGGATCGTCCTGTTGCAGAATAAGAACAATGTATTGCCGATTGATCTACAGAATGTCAGGCGTATTCTCGTTGTTGGCGAGAATGCTATCAAGCCTATGACTGTGGGTGGTGGTTCTTCCTCGCTTAAGGTACAGAAAGAAATTTCTCCGCTGGAAGGCTTGCAGGCACGCCTTGCCGGTACAAACATTGTAGTGGATTATCAGCGCGGCTATGTGGGCGACAAGACCAGTGAGTATAACGGTGTGAAATTGAAAGTCAATTTGGATGAGGAGCGTACGGAAGAGCAACTTATTGCCGATGCTGTGAATGCTGCAGAGGATGCCGATTATGTAGTTATTTTCGGTGGCTTGAATAAAAGCGACTATCAGGATTGTGAGGGGCACGACCGCAAAGAGTATAAACTTCCTTATAATCAGGATAAACTGATTACCGCTTTGGCAGAGACTAATAAGAATGTAGTTTATGTTAATATTTCAGGTAATGCAGTAGCAATGCCTTGGACTGACAAGGTTCCTGCTATTGTTCAAGGATGGTTTATCGGTTCTGAGGCAGGTGGAGCAATTGCTTCCGTTCTGGTGGGTGATGTGAATCCATCGGGCAAACTGCCATTTACATGGCCGGTTTCTTTGCAGGATGTGGGTGCGCACAAACTTAATACTTATCCCGGTACATGGCGTGAGGGTAATCAGATTATAGATGAGGAGTATAAGGAAAGCATTTATGTGGGATACCGCTGGGCTGACAAGGAGAAGATAAAACCTACTTTCGCTTTTGGACACGGATTGAGTTATACAACTTTTGCGTATGGCAGGGCGGTGGTTGATAAGAAAGTGATGGGTGCGGACGAAACATTGACCGTTACGGTGCCTGTAACTAATACGGGAAACCGTGAAGGGGCTGAAATCGTGCAACTTTATATCAGTGACTTGAAATCATCTTTACCTCGTCCTATAAAGGAACTGAAAGGCTTTAGCAAAGTAAAACTGACTCCGGGAGAAACCAAAGAAGTAGTTTTCACTATTGGAAAGGACGCTTTGAGCTTTTATGATGATGCTCGTCATGAATGGGTGGCGGAACCGGGCAAGTTTGAAGTTATTGTGGCTGCTTCGGCTGCGGATATGAAATCGAAAGTTTCTTTTGAACTAAAATAGCAATAATACAAAATACTAGGTTGAATAAAAGTTAGATTAAGGTTAAGTTAGGTATTATAATAGGCGTTATGGTTTGTGAAAACGATAACGCCTTTAATTCTAAGGGGAGATTTTGTTTTGCTTTTATTTGGCGAAGCTTACCGCACGTGTCTCGCGAATGACAGTTATCTTCACTTGTCCCGGATAAGTCATTTCATCTTGAATCTTCTTCGCTATTTCGCCAGACAAACTTTCAGTTTGTTTGTCATCAATCTTGTCGGCACCTACAATCACGCGCAATTCGCGACCCGCCTGAATGGCGTATGTTTTCGTTACCCCCGGATAGGACATGGCTAATTGTTCCAGATCATTCAAACGCTTGATATAAGCTTCTACAATTTCACGGCGAGCGCCCGGACGTGCACCTGAGATGGCATCACATACCTGTACGATAGGAGCCAGCAAGCTGGTCATTTCCGTTTCGTCATGGTGAGCGCCGATGGCATTGCAGATGTCTGGTTTCTCTTTGTATTTTTCGGCTATCTTCATACCTAGCAATGCGTGCGGCAATTCCGGCTCTTCATCAGGTACTTTACCTATATCATGCAGTAAGCCGGCACGTTTTGCTTTTTTAGGATTCAATCCTAATTCAGAAGCCATCACAGCGCAAAGATTGGCTGTCTCACGGGCATGTTGTAACAGATTCTGGCCGTATGAGGAGCGATATTTCATCTTACCGATGATACGGATCAGTTCAGGATGCAAACCATGAATACCTAAGTCAATCGTGGTACGTTTACCGGTTTCAATAATTTCTTCTTCTACCTGTTTGCGTACCTTGGCTACCACTTCTTCAATACGTGCCGGATGGATACGTCCGTCAGTTACCAGTTGATGCAATGCCAGGCGGGCGATTTCGCGGCGTACAGGGTCAAACGCCGAAAGTACAATAGCTTCGGGAGTATCATCCACAACGATTTCTACACCGGTTGCTGCTTCTAAAGCACGGATGTTACGTCCTTCACGACCGATAATACGTCCTTTTATCTCATCCGATTCGATATGGAATACGGTTACAGAGTTTTCGATGGCAGTTTCTGTGGCTACTCGTTGGATAGACTGGATGACGATGCGTTTGGCTTCTTTATTGGCTGTAAGCTTGGCGTCATCCATAATGTCATTAATATAGGAAGCGGCTTGTGTCTTCGCTTCTTCTTTTAATGATTCTATCAGGCGTTCTTTAGCTTCTTCAGCAGAAAGTCCGGAAAGGACTTCCAATTTTTCACGTTCCTGCATTTGTAACTTATCCAGTTCATCCTTTTTCTTGTCTATAATGACAATTTGAGCTTCCAGATTTTCTTTGATAGCTTCTGCTTCCGTGCGCTTGCGTTGAACCTCTTCCTGTTTTTGGTTCAACATCAGTTCGCGTTGTTTTAACTTGTTTTCGGCTTGCTGAATCTTTTGGTTGCGTAAGGCGACTTCTTTTTCCAGATCAGCTTTCTTGTTCAGGAATTTTTCTTTTACTTCCAGAAGTTTGTTCTTTTTAATCACTTCTGCTTCTGTTTGTGCTTCCTTGATGATAATGTCATACTTAGATTTCAGGCCATATCTGAAAAGCATGTATGATAGGCCTCCACCTACAGCGAAACACACAATTGCTATTATTACCGTTGTTATCATTGTTATTAATTTATATATAAATAAAAAACGCACAACTTATCTGTCAAGAACCCTTCTCTTAACAGTATAGCTGTGCGTGAATATCTCCAATTCTAAACGATTACTCTCTGTTACTGATTTGTTTTTCTATCTCTTTGGTCAGCTCCTGCAATTTTTCCTGATAAGGTGCAGTGTCATTTCTGTCTTTCATAGAAATATTTTCAAAAGCTAACTCCAGCGCAGCCATTGCCCAATGCCTTGTAGGGCTGAAATCGGGGTAATAACTACGGTATTTGTTTAGTTTATTGTCAATCTGCTTGGCAGCGTCCCTGTATAACTGTTCATCTTCACGACGGATAGTCATCGGGTATCGTTCGTTGTCAATCAGTAGATGTATCTTCATCATATCGTCCATCATACTATCGTTTTATTGTTCAACTTCTTTTATTCGTTTAATAAAGCGATGCATTTGTCGACTTCACGCACGAGCCTTGACAATCGTTGCTTTGTATCGTTGATATCTTTATCATGGATACTGATTGTCCGGGCCATTTTCAAATTGGCATATCTTACTTCTAATTCTTTCCGGCTATTTTCCAATCGTCTCACCTCATCGTCCTTTTCGGCGAGAAGTTGCTTTAACTTAGCATTTTCATGTTTCAATTCATCATGTAAATACATAAAATGCCTCAGTCTTGCCTCGAAAATATTTAATAGCTTTTTGTCCTCTTCAGTCATTTTACACCAAAATTGTACACAAATATAAAGGATTGGAAGCAAACACGAAAATATTTCGTCCTAAATTTATCGTTTATCGTTTAAAAAACTTTTTTAATGTCTTTATTAGCTGTTTTTCCCGTGGCTGTCCGGATGTGATTTTTTTACCGCGCGTGTCTGTCGGAAGGCGTTTGCCGCTTTAATGTTTTATAGGATAAGATGTGACGGGTGGTGCCGGTGGCAATGATCAGGAACAGGATTCTTGCCCAGATGTAGGGGGCTATCCAGATGGCGCAATAGCTTAGGGTGATCCATATTAATGATACGGAAACGATCTTGGCGTGTAAAGGAATTGCTTTATGCTCGCGGAAATTGCGGATATAGCTTCCTAGGTATCTTTGTCGGATGAGCCAATGATACAGGCGTGGTGAACTGCGGAAATACATGGCGGCTGTCAGTAATAAAAAGGGGGTGGTAGGCAGTAAAGGAAGAAATATGCCGATAATGCCTAGTATGAGTGATATTGTTCCTATAACAGTATATAGTGCTTTCATGGATGCAAATATAGACCAAAAAACGAAAAAATGCTGTGTCCTTTTTATATTATTCTTTTTTTATGGTGTATCTTTGTGCTCTGTAACACCGAGGTGACATCAGGTGTGAATTCTTTCTTATTTATAATTGAATGTTATGTATACAGTAATTAAACGAATGGAAATTTCAGCTTCTCATAGCTTGAAGCTGTCGTATGAAAGTAAATGTGAGAATTTGCACGGTCACAATTGGATTATTACCGTCTATTGCCGTTCCGAAGTGTTGAATGAGGATGGTATGGTGGTGGATTTTACGCATATCAAGGAAGCTGTGATGGGGCGTTTGGATCATCAGAATTTAAATGAAGTCGTTCCTTTTAATCCTACAGCAGAAAATATTGCGCGCTGGGTATGTGAGCAGGTCCCTGCTTGTTTCAAAGTTGAAGTCCGTGAGTCGGAAGGAAATACCGTTATCTATGAGAAAGATTAATGAAATATTTTATAGTTTGCAGGGGGAAGGTTACCATACCGGTATGCCTGCTGTTTTTGTGCGTTTCTCCGGATGCAATTTGAAATGTTCTTTTTGCGATACCCGGCATGAGGAGGGAACATGGATGAGCGATGAGGATATTGTGAGGGAAGTGATAAAGTATCCGGCCCGGGTTGTGATATTGACTGGTGGTGAGCCCGGATTGTGGATTGATGAAAGATTGGTTGACGCCTTGCATCAGGAAGGGAAGTATGTTTGTATTGAAACAAACGGCACTTGCCTGTTGCCCGAAAATATAGATTGGGTCACTTGCTCCCCTAAAGAAGGGGCGGAACTAAAATTAGACCGTATGGATGAGGTAAAGGTGGTTTATGTGGGGCAAGATGTTTCCCCTTATCTGGATCTGCCTGCCGGTCATTATTTCCTGCAGCCTTGTTCTTGTTCTAATACCGGTGAAGTGATTGCTTACATTTTGCAGCATCCCGAATGGCGGTTGAGCTTGCAGACTCATAAACTATTGCAAATTCCTTAGGAAAGCAGAAGATATAAAAAAAGAAAAGTCATTGGATGCCGTAGCATTGAATGACTTTTCTTTTGCACGGGAGGAGAGGCTCGAACTCCCGACACCCGGTTTTGGAGACCGGTGCTCTACCAACTGAGCTACTCCCGTGTTTGCGGCTGCAAAGGTAGTGTAATATTTTGAATATACAAACCTATTTATGAAAAAATATTGTTCTTTATTCGTCTAGTAGACCTAACTCATTGAACATGAAACGGTAAGCATCCGACTTTTTTTCCAGCGCCAACGGGTAGGCCCGGCTTGAAGAAGGCATTCTGTATAGTCGCATTATCCGGTCTTCGAACTCGAAAGGTTCACTGGTTCCTACAGCGGGTTCTTTCACTTTTATTTGTTCGCGAATGATATCCGTCGCTTTTTGTCCAGTGGTTACAATTGCCTTGCACATTGGAATTTGTTTCAGCAGCAAACTGATATCTGTCTGTTCTACAACTTCCAGAAATTTGTCTGAGGCATTGTCCTGTAAACGGCGGATGGCTGAGGCGGTATCATAAAGTGCGATACCTCTCTTATGTAAAAAGTCAATAATACGTTCCTTGTCAAACACCTTCTTGTCAGGGTTCATGAAATGCTCCTTGTTTTGGAAAAAGATTATTCCAAAGATACGCCACATGTCATTTTGCAGATTGGGGTAAAAAAAGTCCATACTCCATCGTTTCTTCTGCGGAGGGAAACTGCCTAACATCAGTAGTTTGGCGTTAGCCGGTAAAAAAGGCTCCAATGGATGTTCTTCTATATTTAATAAGGAGTTCATAAAAGCTTTGGTGGTTTATTCTTTCGGCTTTGGCTCTTTTTTAGCCAGTAATACGATGTTATAGACATATTCCGTCATCCAACTTTCAGAATATCCCAAGGTTTGTTTGTATTTACGAATGGCAACGCAGGTCTTGTGCACGCTTTCGTCTTTCCAGTCGGACTTGGTCATGATATCATGAATTGTCTTCTCGGTCATGTTGCGCAACATTTTCTTCATCACGCTGGGCATGCGGAATTTCCATTGCATCAAATTGCCTATCAGCATCATCAAGTCATTGCTGAATCCCTGGAACATAAAAAGATAAGTTTTGACGTCATTCACATTCTTGCAGTTCTTTTTTATAGAGCCGTCAATTTCTTTAAAGAAGTCGTCACTCAAACCATAAAGTTCTGCCAACATCTTTTTACAGCGTGATTTTTCAGCAATTCCCAACTTGTTGTTCTGAGTCGGTATTTTGAGGGTACGCTTGAAAACTGCCATATCCGGCAGAAAATTAATATTGGTTATACCTATGTTGCAGGCCATTACAGACTGATAATATACACGGATCAGTGTCATGAAGTCCTCCATACCGCCTACACGGCTTGTTTCTTCTTCTTCCGTCTGTTTTTTACCGAATAATTTTGAAAATATGCTCATTGTGCTCTTAATTATATTGTTTTCTTGCTTGCAAAGATAACGATAAAAACTGAAACATTTTTGATTAAATTTCTTTTGTTTCACTATTTATCATGATTATAGAATGGTTGATGCCGGATTTTGGTATGATTGCTTTGTGTTACCAGCATTCCAAATCATTTTCAATGTCCTTCATTTGGCCTTTGGTAAAAACAGGATTCTTGATACCGTTGCGTTTCTGCATCCGGTAGTCTTCCAATAGACGGAATGCGTATTTTCCTAGTAAGGTTATGGCTATCAGGTTGCAGATGGTCATAAATCCCATTGCCATATCGGCCAGACTCCATGCCAGATCCAGACTGGCCAATGCTCCGAACATAACCATGCCTCCCACTGATACACGATAAACGGGAAGGGCCCATTTCCGACGGGTAATGTAACGAACATTGGCTTCACCGTAATAATAATTTCCTAAGATGCTGCTATAGGCGAAAAACAGAATCGCCACCGCTACATAAATAGTCCCGATATTGCCTATCTCATTATTCAGCGCCATTTGGGTAAGTTTTATTCCGTTGGCTTCTCCGGTAGAGGCCAATCCGCTAAAAAGAATGATGAAAGCCGTGCAGGTGCATATAACAAGCGTATCGGTAAAGACTCCCAATGCTTGAATCAACCCTTGTTTTACAGGATGAGTGACATCGGCACTTGCCGCCACATTGGGTGCGGAACCCATACCGGCTTCGTTGCTGAACAATCCGCGTTTGATTCCTTGCATTAATGCTATGCCTGTACCTCCGCCTAATGCCTGTTCCCAACCGAAGGCATTCGCTATAATCAATTCAATAACTTCCGGTAAATGCTTTACGTTCATAATTACGATGAAAAGGGCTAAAAAGATATATCCCAATGCCATGACAGGAACAATAACGCTACTAACTTTAGCGATGCGCTGAATACCTCCGAAGATGATGGCTAATGTGAGCAAGGTCAGTATCGCTCCCATTAAGGTGGGAGATATATTGAATGCTTCCTCGAAGGCGGCGCAAATGGTATTACTTTGTACGGAATTAAAAGCGAATCCGAAAGTGAAGATAAGCAAAAATGCAAACAAGATTCCCATCCACGGCTGTTTTAATCCTTTTTTCATGTAGTAAGCCGGACCGCCAACAAAAGAATTATGTCCGTGTACTTTATATAATTGGGCCAGCGTGGACTCAATAAAAGCGCTGCTGGCACCCAAAAGAGCAATTACCCACATCCAGAAAACCGCACCCGGACCACCCAAAGTAATAGCCGTGGCGACTCCTGCCAAATTGCCTGTCCCCACGCGGCTGGCTATGGAGACAGCAAAAGCTTGAAAAGAGGAAATGTGATGTTCGCGACCTTCCGCCTTGCCGGTAGAATCACCTAGCAAACGTACCATTTCGCCTATCATGCGGAATTGTACGCATTTTGTTTTAAAAGTAAACCAAAATGCACATCCCAACAGCATGATAACCAGAACGTAAGTCCAAAGTACATCATTCACAATGCCGGTAAATTGGGTCAGTATATCCATCTTATTTATTCCTTGTTTAATTTAAAGTAGAATTGATGTCCGTGGAAAACAGGTTCCACCAGACCAAAACGGATAAAGTCCGCTAATAGTTCACAAGCAGTCTTGCGATTTAACCGGCAAAGTTTGCAACATTGGTTCAATGAAAGGTTTTCTTTTTCTTTCAAGATATCCAGTAACCGTTGCTCTCTTTCAGTAAATGCTACAAGTACTCCTTCTGGCTTTTTACTGTGTTGCCACATTCTCAGATGGACGGGAGTGGCCAATATGTTTTCATCTTTGATGCGGATGTAGGCCCATGGCTTATTGGTTTCATCCATGGCATATACAGGCTTGGAGGCCGCCTTGTTGATTCGTACTTCCAATACGGTCTTTCCTTCTACCTGATAAGTCCTCGTTTCCAGTTCCACCTTGGGCTGGCAATACATGGTTGCCGCCGCTTCTATCATATATATTTCTTCGTCAGAGCGGACTCCGGCTATTTTGCCATTATCCTTTACCCCTATTAACAGCCTGCCACCCTCGGTATTGGCGAATGCGGAAAGACTGCGGGCTATTTTTCGTGCATCCGAAATCTCGAACTTAAAATCCTGATGACAGTGTTCTCCCTCCGAGACAAGCTGCCGTATGTATTGTGTATCCGTTAATGCCTTCATTTCGATTGCAAAAATAGGAAAAATGAAACATATTATGGGTATCGAATGATAAAAAAGCAGATATTAGCTTGTCTGTTATCAAGCTTTTTGTTTCATTTGCATTGGAATAAAAATAATAAGCCTTTAAAATCTATGAGAATAAGAAAACATTGTTTGATCATTATATTATTATGCTTTTCCTGTCTGATGAATGCAAGCGGGTTCATGTTTAAACATTTGGAGGTGAAAGAGGGTCTGTCAAACAATCAAATACTTGATATATTTAAAGATTCCGAGGGATTTATGTGGTTTGCTACAGCTTCCGGACTGAATCGGTATGACGGGGATCGGATGACTCTGTTCCGTAGCTATAATGCTGATCCTGCTTCTTTGCCTGATAATTATGTCGAAAGCATACAAGAAGATTATAAAGGAAACTTATGGATTCTTACCGGTGCAGGTTACGCCATTTATAGCCCGGAGTCGGAAACGTTCAACAGGGATGTGCATGAATGGTTATGGGAAGCTGGTATTGATGGAACTCCTGCTCTGGTGCATATAGACCATTATAAAAATATGTGGTTCTATATAAAAGGAAAAGGTTGCTGTCTTTACATGCCGGAATCACAATTGTTATATCCGCTTTGGTTCGGGACTCATCAGTTGCCGGAAGGTGATATTACGGACATTCAGGAATGTGGGGAGGGAGTCTTGTTGGTATATAATACCGGCAGGCTTGTTTGTCTGGATTCCCAGACGAATAAGATTAAATGGCAGCAGGATGATCTGACCAGGGAATTGGGGATTGATAAACAGGGAATCTTCACTCTGTTTGTAGACCGGGATAATGATATATGGATGTACAGTCCGTTTGGAATGTGGGTTTATAATCCGAAGCAAAAGAAATGGCTGTCCCAGCTGGCAGATATGACCAAATACCGGTCGTGTAATAGGGTTCGCGCTGTGGCGCAGGATAAGCAGGGGCGTATATGGATAGGAAAGGATCAGGAGGGTATTGATATATTGGATAAGAAAACAGGTGAAGTGAGGCATTTGCTGAACAAGGCGGATGATGAGCGTAGCCTGCAAGACAATACAGTGATGGCTCTATACGAGGATTCCAGTGAAACGATGTGGGTGGGAACTTATAAAAAAGGAGTTTCTTATTTTAATGAGAGTACTTTTAAATTTGGGATAGAGCACATAGGAAATATTAATTGCATTGAAGAGGACAAAGAAGGCTGTGTGTGGTTGGGGACTAACGATGCAGGTGTAATTTATTGGAATTCCGCAACCGGCAGCCGGAGTGCTTTCCCGCAGAATACTACGGATAAACTCATCACTGATGCCATTGTCTGCATCTTGAAAACTGATGATGGTAAACTCTGGATGGGCACTTTGGGAAAAGGGTTGATTTGTTATGATAACGGGCGTGTTACTCGTTATAAAAAAAATATGCCGGAACAACAAAATTCTTTAGCTCACAATCATGTATGCGCTTTGGCTGAAGACAAACAGGGGACTATATGGATAGGCACATTGGGTGGAGGAGTACAGAGCCTGGATCTTAAGACTGGTTTGTTTACCACTTATAATACAAGTTCGGCCGGTCTGCTTTCCGATGATGTTTTTTCATTGTGCATGGGGAAAGAAGGCTCTTTGTGGATTGGTACAGATCAGGGGCTTTCGGAACTGGATCTTGAGACTAAAAAGGTGGCTAGTCTGAAAGGTACTAAATCCGGTAAGGAATATTTTTCTGACCAGCATATAAGTCAGGTGTATGAAGATAGCCGCGGATTGCTATGGATTGGCACACGTGAGGGACTGAATGTTTATAATTCCCAAATGGATGAGCTGATTGTATTAGGAGTGGAGCAGGGAGTTTCCAGTCCTGTCATTTCCGGAATAGTGGAAGATGATCATAAAAATATATGGGTGACTACTGCACGTGGAATTACTAATATTATCCCTGCGGAAGATTCAAAAACAGGAGGTTATACTTTTCGTAATTATATTTATGATGACAAAGATGGTTTGCAGAATTGTGGGTTCAATCAGCGTTCCATCAAAAAACTGTCTTCTGGAGAAATTGTTATGGGAGGGTTGTATGGTGTTAATCGCTTCCGGCCGGATGATATTAAATACAATAAAAAATGTCCCAAGGTGATGTTTACCCGCTTGTTCTTGTTCAATGAAGAAGTGAAGGTGGGCAAGGAATATGAAGGCAGAATTATTTTGGATAAGGTCTTGAATAAGGTGGATCAGATAAAATTGAGCTATGAGCAGAATATGTTCAGCGTGCAGTTTGCTTCTGACAACTATATCTTGCCGGAGAAAACGGAATATGTCTATAAACTGGAAGGTTTCAATGATGGTTGGTTGACCACTGCCTATGGCGAAGTAACCTATACCAATCTGTCCCCCGGAACCTATATGCTGAAAGTGAAAGCGATAAATGGTGACGGATATGGCGGGGGTGAAGAAGCTTCATTAAAGATTGTTGTCTATCCTCCTTTCTGGCTTTCTGTTTGGGCGTATGTTATTTACGGATGTTTGGCGGTTGCTGTATTGTTGTTGGGACGCTATCTGTTCCCTAATGCTTTTAAATTCACCCGCAGTGGTGGAAGAGTGGACGTGTTTGTCGGTTTGGCGGAAGGACAGGAATCTCAGGAAATGCTGGAGGTCAGAGTGGCCGATACAGGTGTCGGTATCAGCGAGGAAGACAAAGAACGGGTTTTTGAACGTTTTTATCAAGTGGATAATCCGGACATAGAGCTTTCTGGTAGCGGAATAGGTCTGACCATTGCACGTGATTTTGTCAAGCTTCATGGTGGTACGGTGAAAGTTATGGACAATGTTCCTGCAGGTTGTGTCTTTGTTGTCCACATTCCGGTAAAATGTTCCGGTAGTAAACCGGCGGAGGCGGAACAGGCACAAGTAGCAGGCAGCCTCGTAGAAGACGTATCCACACTTCAAGTTCCGGAGCCTCATGCGGCGCCTGATGCCGGGGCGGAGCCGGAAGAAGAATCAAATCATATAATAACGATAGAGGGGTTGGAGGAGGATATCCGAAGATTGGAATCCGATAATGCGGAAGAAATTGTGGAAGAAAGAAATATAGAAACAATCTCAACAATTGCTCCACAAAGGGCAACGGTGATTCAATTGGTTGAGGGGGAGGATAATGAGATAATAACTCAGATTGTTCCACCGGAGGAATTGCCGGAGACCGTGACTGCTGTTTCTGGCGGAAGGAAGGGGACTGCGTCATTCTCTTTGGATGCGGAAGAGAAATTGAATTCGCTTCGGGATCATGTTCTTATTGATCCCATTGCGCGTGAGGTGGCCATTACTTCGATGGATGAAAAACTGATAGATCATGCTGTGAAGTATGTGGAGGAAAATATGGCACGCAGTGATTTGTCTGTAGAAGAGTTAAGCAGGGAATTGGGGATGAGCCGTGTTCATTTGTATAAGAAGTTATTGGCTGTTACCGGTAAGACTCCTATCGAGTTTATTCGTGTTATCCGCTTGAAACGGGCTGCCTGGTTGCTCCGTGAAAGTCAACAGAATATTTCAGAAATAGCCTATCAGGTGGGTTTTAATAATCCGAAGTATTTCAGTAAATATTTCAAGGAGGAATTTGGAATGTTGCCTTCGGCTTATCAATGTAAGGAGGACGGATGATTTTCCGATCCGGAGGAAAAGGTGATTACTTCTTCTATAACTATGGATGATTTGAAGTTTTATGGTGATACCGGTTGTTTCTGGAAGGTTTAAAGTCTATATCGGAACCTCGTCAACCGACATGTGTTCTGTGGTAGATTTCGTCTATGAGTAAAAACAATTCCATTCTATTATTGTTTTTATTCATAATAGTCGTACATTAAAATCATTATAAAATGGAACATACAGTTATACATGACGAGAAAGTAAACCGTTTTGAAGTATTTGAATCGGGACAAATCGCCTATTTGCAATATGACGAAAAGAACGGAGTTCTAGATATCCTTCATACAATAGTTCCTCCACAACTGGAAGGGCAGGGAATAGCTCAGGCTTTGACTGAGGCTGCTGTGAGATACGCTTCGGTCGGAGGGTTTAAAATACGTCCTACTTGCTCTTTTGCGAAAATATTCTTTACCCGGCATACCCAATATAAAGATATGTTAGTGGAGTAAGAAAACGAATCAGACACGGGTGCTTGTGCAATCTGTGCCTGATTCGTTTTTTTGACTCTCTTGTCTCTATCTATATCTTTAGTCACATTGTTTATGTGTCATGATATCCAATACCAGCTTGTCGGTCTCATTCATGCCCTGTGAGCCGATTCTGGTCAGGTTGCGGATGCTGCGGTCCACATCATCATCAATGATGCCTTCCACCGATGATACGCACTTGTGTTCCATCGCCAGTATGGCTGAAAATACGGCAGTAGAGACACCACTGCTCAATTTCAGAGCACAACTGGGTTTGGCCCCGTCACAAATCATACCTGTCAGGTTGGCAATCATATTTTGTACGGCAAAAGTGATTTGTTCGTAAGTGCCTCCCATCAAGTAAGTGATACCACAACTGGAGCCAGTTGCCGCTACTACACAGCCGCATAATGCAGACAGACGTCCCAGACTTTGTTTGATGTAGATCACTGTCAGGTGACTGAGTGTCAGCGCACGGATCAATTCCTCTTCTGATTTATGGTTGTCCTCGGCATAAACCACTACCGGCAGGGTGGCTGTAATTCCTTGGTTTCCACTTCCCGAGTTGCTCATGACAGGAATCATGGCTCCCGCCATACGTGCGTCACAAGCTGCCGAGGTGTAAGAAAGGATATGGGTAAATGTGTTACTTCCCAATAGTTGTTCTTCGCTTTTGCTGCTTTTCAGAATCTTGCCTAATTCGTGACCGTAGTTCCCTTTGAAAGACCGTTCGGCTGCCGCTTTGTTCAAGCGTTTGGTTTCAAGGATAAAACGGATTTCATCCAGCGGTGTGGTGGTGGCGAAATCGTACACTTTCCGTAAGTTCAGCTCCGGCTCTATGGCATCTTCATTGCAGGTGGCGCTAGTCTGTTTGTTTAGTAAGACTTGGCTGTTGAGGGCCACATATACAAAATTGGTATGTCCGCAAGCAATGATGGCCGTAGCTTTATCACCGTCAGCCTCACAGCTAATTTCGATGTATAGTTTTTCTTCTATATCCTCTTTCAGCCCGATAGAGATGGCTTGGGAATCAATCAGTTTCTTACCCTCTTCTACGGCTTCAGGGGTACTGTCTTTTAAGACTTCCAGCTGATATTCGGATTTCCCGATCAATGCACCTAAGGCGATGGCGATAGGTAATCCAATCATTCCTGTCCCCGGGATGCCTACTCCCATGGCATTTTTTAGAATATTGGCGCTGAGTAAGGCTTTGATCTTTTCAGGTCTTTTACCTAGCGTTTCAGTTGCTTTTGCTACACAAAGAGCTACAGCTATGGGTTCTGTGCATCCGATAGCCGGAACTACCTCGCGATTTATAAGGGCAATGATTTGCTCTCTTTCTGGTTTAGCGATCATAGTAGATATATTATTAAGGGGTCTTGCAAAAGTCTTTTTGGAGGTGTGTCAAAACTTGAATAAAACGATCATCTGTTTTGTCTTTTTGTGATAGGTTTACTTAGTTTTGACTCCCCTCCGGCTTTTGACACACTTTGGTTATTTTTTATAGTTTTGTAATCCTGTCTGAAGGAAATCGACATATTTGTCTATATCCTCATCGTATGAGTATGATTTATTCAATGGTTTTCCCTCATTGTCAATCAATATGTAGAAAGGTTGTGCGTTGGCACCGAATTTAGAGCGTTGCAGGTAGCTCCATTTATCACCGATCGTGCGTAGTGTACGTTCCTTGCCGTTCTCCATCACTTTAATGTGCTCGGGCAGTGGGGTTTTGTTATCAACGAACAAAGTAATCAGTACATAGTCTTCGGTCATCAGTTTGTTTACTTTCGGGTCGGTCCATACAGCAGCTTCCATTTTACGGCAGTTTACACATCCGTAGCCTGTAAAGTCGAGCATTACCGGTTTTCCGGTGCGTTTTGCATATTCCATACCGGCATCGTAGTCATCAAACTGAGCATGTACTTCGTTGGTATATAAGTTGAAGTCTTGTGTATTCATAGGAGGAGCGAACGCGCTGACAGCTTTCAAAGGAGCCCCCCATAAGCCGGGTACCATATATACTGCGAATGCCAGTGAGATCAGAGCCATAAAGAAACGGGCGACACCTACTTTGTCATCATCGTCATCGTGGGGGAATTTGATCTTGCCCAGCAGATAGAAGCCTAACAAAGCGAAGATCACGATCCACAAAGCAAGGAATGTCTCACGGTCTAGAATTCCCCATCCGTATGCCAGGTCGGCAACCGACAGGAATTTCAAAGCAAATGCGAGTTCAAGGAAACCTAATACTACTTTGATAACATTCATCCAGCCACCGGATTTAGGCATGGATTTCAACCATGATGGGAACATGGCAAACAGTGTGAACGGTAATGCTAATGCAAGAGCAAATCCTAACATGCCGATAGCAGGGGCGACCACACTGCCTGTCGTAGAAACTTCTACTAATAAAAAGCCGATGATGGGACCTGTGCATGAGAATGAAACCAACGACAGTGTGAACGCCATCAGGAAGATGCTTAACAAGCCACTGGTCTGCTCCGCTTTGCTGTCTACCGCGTTGCTCCATTTGGAGGGGAGAGTCAGTTCGAATGCTCCGAAGAAAGAGGCGGCGAACACAATCAGCATCAAGCAGAAGAAAATGTTAAAGACAGCATTCGTGGAAAGTGCGTTCAAGGCACTGGCACCGAATATCAAGGTTATGGCAAGGCCTAATAATACGTAGATCACTACGATGGATGCACCATAAGTCCATGCGTCACGGATTCCTTTCTTTTTGTCTTTGCTGCGTTTTAAGAAGAAACTTACTGTCATCGGGATGATGGGCCATACACAGGGAGTGAATAAGGCAAGCAATCCACCGATAAATCCGGCAAAGAAGATGTAGATCCATGAACGGTCTTGTTGTGATGTTGTTTCACCGAATGCGTTCAGCTCTTGGATAACCGGAGTCCAATAATCCTGTACGGCCTTGTCATTGCCGATCAGGGCGGCAGTTGTGGCACTATCTGTTGCGGTAGTTGTAGCGGGTGTTTCCGTTACTGGAACTTCCGTCGGGGCTGTTTCTGCGGGTTCAGTAGTCTTGGCTGTAGTGGCAGCGGCAACTCCTTTTCCGGAGAAAGAGAACGGAACCTCAGTAGGAGGCAGGCAGTTTTCATCGTTGCAGGCACCGAATTCCATGTAACCTTCTATCATGTAAGTGGCACCGGTTATCTTTAGTTTCTGAATAAAAATGGCGGTGTTTTCAAAGTAACGTAATTTCATTTCAAACACCTTGTCGAAGTTTTCAATTTCTTTACCTTGTGGGGTGAGTTCTCCTACTAGTTCCACACCTTCTTTCTTATCTACATTGAATGTGGCGGAAATAGGACCGCCCGAAGGAAGGTCTGTAGAATATACATGCCATCCGGCATCAATTTTGCCAGTGAATACTATTTGTGCTTCCGTGTCGGAAATCGTCTTTAACTCGGTCTTGAATTGTACCGGATCTTGAATCTGGGCAACTGCAGGAAGCAGTGCCATAACGATCAAGAGGCAACTTAAAAAAAACTTCTTTTTCATTACGTGTATTTTAATTTGGATTAATATTCATATCGCAAAGTAAGGGATAATATCTTAGATATACCCTTCTGTACCTATATAAATATCGGCAATTGCCGTTTTCAGAATAAAAAAAAGAGCAAATAGATAGTCTATTGCCCTTTTTGGAGTTCCATTACTTTGTTTCTATATTGGGAGGGTGTCATTCCCACTGAGGACTGGAAAAGATTATAAAAGGTGGAGATGGAGTTGAATCCCAATTCCGCTGAAATAGCTTTCAGCGGAGTTTCATTATTGGGGTCGGACAACAGGCGGATAGCTTCTTCAATGCGGAAACGGTTTACATAATGGGTGAAAGATAATTTGGACTGTTCATTGATGATACGTGATAAATAGGTGCGGTTGGTTCCCAGAATATCCGCCACTTTGTCTTTTGTTATAAAATTATCTTTGTAAATTTTTTCTTCTCTCATGATACGTTCCAATGTACGGAAAAGTTCTAGGCTTTTCTCATCGGTCAGTGAGGAAGAGGCATACTTCTCGGAAGCGGAACTCATGGAAGGTGCACTGGTTTCCAGTTCTTTTATACGGCGGTTCAGTTCCGTTTCTCTTTTGATTGCTTCCTGGTTTTGCTTGACAATACTTAAATAAAGTTTGTTTTTACGGCGGTAGAGGTAATAAAGTAACCCTAAAACGATTACAATGATGATAAGAATGAAAGTCTGTTGCTGTATGCGCTGTTCTTTCCGCATTACATCCAGTTTGCTTTGTTTTATCAAATTTTCCTGCCGCTCAGAGTCGTATTTGAATCGCATTTCACTTAAATCTCTTTCTTTATCCTTGTTGAAAAGACTGTCGTTCTCCAAACGGAATATTTTGTAATAGTTCAGTGCGTTATGATATTGGTGTAATTGTTCATAACAGGTGGACAGATTTTCATATAGTTCATTGCGATGTATGGCGTTGGCGCGTGCATAAGAGATAGCAATACCTTGTTTTAACAATAAAATAGCTTCTGTTTGTTTGTTTTGGTGCATCAGTACACGTGCATATCCCAGATGAGCATAGACTATGGAGGACGTTTGTGCCGCCTGTTTGTCTTTCATGGCCTTTTTGTAATATTCCAAAGCTTGGGCATATTCGCCCATATCATATAATATGTTGCCAAAGAGATTGTAGGTATGGGCCTGATCGTAGAAGTCATTTTCCAGCATCAGTGTTTCGGCTTCATGGATATATTTCATTGCCTCCTCGTTCTGCTTCATCAGAAAATACATATAGGCGGAATTTACAGCGCCGGAATAAATGACGTATGGATTACGCATGCTGTGTCCCAATTCATAACACTCTAATGCATATTTGGTGCCGGCTGTATCTTTTTTGAGATAGTAGATATTTGCCAAATTGCCCAGAAGCAAAGCGTATTGTTGTTGGAAATTATTTTGTTGTGCCAATTGGATACCTTTATAAAGCCATCGTATGGCACGGTAGTAGTCGGTTTCAATATTTGCCGAATAGAGTCCGAGATTGCCATAAACAGAACAAAGGGCTGAGTCATTATTCAGTTTGGTTGCTAGTTCAAGGGAAAGATTCAAGTTCTTTTTGGCTGTTTTTTCCCGTCCGCTCATCATTTGTGCTTGTGCTTGGTAGATATATGAATAGAGTTGGAGTAAAGGCTTTTTGGTCTTGTCCGCTACGTTTTTCATAATCTCGGCATAAGTGATGGTTTTGGAATAATCCCCTTTATTTAAATAATATTGGCATAAAAACTTTAGCGCATCCCCGTTATCAGGTTCTTTTCTGATGATTTCCAACTGCTTCTCAAGTACGACCGGCCGCTTTTGCGCTTGTACACAAAAGGGTATCCAAAGCAATAACAGTAAGAAAAAACACTTTAGTTTCATACGCTTTTATTCGGTTGAGAGTGCAAATATAATAAAATCTTTAATTTTTCTGGTCTAAAGGTATTGCATATTTAAAATAAAGTCGTACCTTTGCAACGCTTTCAACGGAAAGCACTTCTGATAAAGGAGTCTTGGAGAGGTGGCAGAGTGGTCGATTGCGGCGGTCTTGAAAACCGTTGTACTGTGAGGTACCCGGGGTTCGAATCCCTGTCTCTCCGCAATAAACGCTGAAAATCAGCAGATTGTAAAACAAGCACCCAA
>ERZ1673697.359-NODE-359-length-72790-cov-8.499911_pt1 | contig 72790 bp, 49 predicted proteins | sample MGYA00580227_ERZ1673697 | MGnify/ENA primary metagenome ERZ1673697 (study PRJEB41218, sample SAMN15661759) | gut metagenome | host: Homo sapiens | place: Canada: London | collected 2015-08-20/2019-03-30 | study: EMG produced TPA metagenomics assembly of... | reverse complement strand
CAAGTATGGGTACCAAACGCATCTTTAAATCACGCTGGTGGTGAATATCCTCCACTCTATCGTTCACTCCGCGACGTAAAAAGTTAAAATTACGATGCATGGCCTCACTAATAGGAGCATCCACATCTATACCTTTAATCAAGGCACGACGCACATCACCATCGGTAAGGGTACCTTGCATCCTTTTTTCAGCATCTACCACAAAAAGCACTAACGGTTCACCGTGAATCTCGTTGATGCAACGGATGGAATCAATGATGGAAAGGGATTGGGAAATGATATGGGAATGATTCATCTTATTTCAATTATATTAGATGGTTATTTATCATGTATTCAGCTATCTGCCAATCCATCATCGTGTCAAGATCAATAGAATGCCCTCGATCCATCACATACTTGACACGTTTAGTGAATTTATTAAGTGGCATCCGTTTCAAGCTATCGGGATTAATGATATAGATTGCACCATTGTATTCGTAAACCGGTGGACAATCTTGACGACGGGTATAATGTCCATCCCCTTTTGAAATGTGCAACATTCCATTGGCATCGTCCTCGAAACAAATATAATATGGATTAGAATCCGTTTCTTTCACACTGACTACCATATCAATCTCTTTGGAATACAACTTAAGTGCTTCCTTTATATGATTACCCGTCCGAAAAGGAGATGTGGCCTGAAGCAGCACAACCGCATCAAAAGTTTCTCCTTTTGATTCATAATAATTCAAAGCATGAAGAAGAACTTCGTATGTTCCCGCAGTATCCGTAGCAAGTTCTTCCGGTCGTTTAAATGGCACTTTCAATCCATATTGTTCAACTGCTTGAATTATTCTGTCATCATCAGTGGATACACAAATATGATCATTATCGGTGACTGCTCTTGCAGCATCAATAGTATATCCAATCAAAGGCTTGCCACCAAGTATCTTAATATTCTTACCAGGAATGCCTTTACTTCCCCCTCGGACAGGAATGATAACCAATATATTCATACTTCTATAGATTATAAAATGATTTCCGTTTCAGTTCATCAAGCGGATATGTAGAAATTACATCGAAAACAGATTGTACCGTATTCTCTTTTTCGTAGGGATTGGAAGCTTTCAATGCGACTTCCTTAAATGATAAAGAAAGCACCATGGTAAGCCCCCTTATAATAGATTCTTTATCACTTGCACAATCGAGCACCGAATTTCCGTGAACGCGTCCTTTTTGACGATCCCCAATATTGAGTGTCGGAATATGAACGGAAGGTACTTCAAGCAACCCACTGGAGGAATTGCCTACTACAGCCGTTACATACTGTAAAGCTGAAAGATAACGTTTCAGACCTAACGAACTGTAACAACTGCAACGGTCACTATTCCGACTGCAATAGCCCTCAATAGCCTGGCGTATCACTTCACTGCCCTCATCAGAATTGGGCATGGTGAAAAGCACCTTCAGTCCGGGGAAAGTATCCAACGCAAACAGAAAATCATCGATCTCATCCTTCGGACTACGATTGCCCAAAGTAACCGGATGATAGGTTACTAAAATGGTTTTTCTATCGAAAGTGAAGTTTAATGAATCTTCCAAGTCTTGTCTGCTCATCAAAGGTATTTGCTTCAAGTTTTCCACTCCAATGGCTCCAACATAGAATACTCTATCCGGCTGTTCACCTAATTGGATTACACGACGACGATAATCTTCAGTGGATGTAAAATGAAGAGAACTCATTTTTGTAATGGCATGGCGAATGCTATCGTCTACGGCTCCTTCACTGATTTCCCCACCATGAAGATGTGCTATGGGAATCCGTTGCAACATGGCAACGGTAGCCGTCACCAACATTTCATATCTGTCTCCCAAGATTACCACCATATCGGGATGGAGCCGGAGAAGTGCTTCATTCATACCTTTCATCTCTTCTGCCATGGAATCAATCACCCCATAAGAGTCATCGGACAGCTTTCTCATGGGCACTTTAGCATCAATATGAAAACCGTCACATTCTATCTCCTGATAGGTATTTCCATATTCAGGAAGCAAATGCATATTGGTAGCAATGACTTGAAGCTGACAATCTGCTGATTCATCGATTAGACGCATCAACCTGCTGAGTAATCCGTACTCGGCACGAGTGCCGGTAACTACACAAATTTTTCTCATATCTCTATCAATTCATCTTCATTGAAGTCACGAACAGCTCTCTTGCCTATTATTTCGGGCCACCGCATAGGATTTATACCGTTGCCTGGACGTTTCACCGTAAGGTTCTCTTCGGTGAACAACTCACCTTTCTTAATGTCCCGAGCAGCCACGATACTCTTGCGTGCAACGGCTTTGTTCTTACGTTCGGAAGCGGAGACGGTTTTGTATCCCATGCCGATAGCTTGTTCAATATTACGAATGGCAGTTACCATGGCTTTTAATTCATCAGGTTCTAATGATGCTTTATGGTCCGGACCGGGAAGGGAACGGTCGAGTGTAAAATGCTTCTCTATAATCTCAGCTCCCATAGCGACAGCGGCAATGGGCACTTCTATGCCTTTCGTGTGGTCGGAATATCCTATCACTACGTCAAGCTGCCGGCACATCTCCTTCATTGCGGAGAGGTTAACGTCTGTCATTGGCGTGGGGTATTCCGTATTGCAATGAAGCACAGATATTTGTTCCTTTCGCAAACCGTTATCTGTCAACACCTTCATGGCCGCTTGGATTTCTTCCATAGTGCTCATTCCCGTGGAAATGATAACAGGCTCTTGATAATCCGCTATTTTCTTTAGATATGGATAGTTAGTAATTTCACCCGAAGGAATCTTCCATAAACCCAAATGAAGAGAAGCCAGGTAATCCATACTCTCAAAATCGAAGGCAGTAGAGAAAAACTTCACGCCTCTCTCACGGCAATAGCCTATAAGTTCCACATGCTGTTCATGCGAAAGCTCAAGTTTTCTGAGCATATTATATTGAGAATTTCCATCATCACCCATATTGCGTTGCTGGTATTCAGCTTGCATGGCAATCTTGGTGACAAGCTTCTCCGCCTTAAAAGTCTGAAATTTCACATAATCCACCCCTGCATCGGCAGCAACATCTATCAACTTTTTTGCCAGTTCCATAGAGCCATTGTGATTGACTCCAGCTTCGGCTATAATAAGTGTATGTTTCATGAGATTTTTTTCATGAGCATAGCGGGATTTCCCGCATAGACACCTGATTGCTTTAAAGATTTGCGTATCATGCTCCCGGCTGCAAAAATACAATTTGAAGGTACTGTCGTTGCATTTACCATTACACTTTGGCTGCCTATGAAAGTACACTCTCCCACCTTGCAGTCACCATTCACAATTGCTCCGGTAGATATATGACAATAGTCACCAATTATGGCATCGTGTTCAATATTAGCAAATGTATTAATGATACAGCCTTTGCCAATATTAGCTCCCGCATTGACACAAGCCTGATGCAATACAACTGTGCCCGCACCCAGTTCCGCATATTTGGACACATGGGCTGTAGAAGCTACAATAGTAGCCAGATGACCACCGGCCATCTCTATTCCTTTATGGAGAGAGATTCGAATGCCCGGATTTTTAATGAATCCCAAGGTGACTATGAAATCACATTCCGACACAAAGGAAGATATATCATTGTCTGTACCGATAATGGTATAACCCAAAACTTCTTCACCAACCTGTGAAGGAATATCTAAAATTCCCTTTATAAGGTATCCTGCACTTTCGGCAGCCTCTATCACTGACTTACAATGACCGCCACCACCGACTAAAATCAAAGGTCGTTTCATTATTCTGTTACAATCTTACAGAGCTGGGAATATTCACCACCCGGTCAGCCAGCCACTCAGTGTTCTCAAGCCCGTCCGTCTCGCAATGCTCGAACATGGGCAGACGGTTCATCAATTCCCAAACTGGACGAGTCATCACACCGTGATCATTTGTATATTCCAAAAATTCAAGTTGAGCAACCTTATCCTTTAGTACCACCGCATTGAGCCAATAGTTCGACTTGCAATCAGCAGGTTCGGTAAAGAAAGTAATATCTTTCTTATCTTTGAAAAACTCAGCATAACGGGCGGCTGTCTCACGCTTGTCTGCCACATAGCGGTCGAGATTCTCCAACTGAGCACAACCTAGAGCGGCATTGATATTCGGCATCCGGTAATTGTAACCAATATGGTCATGACGAAACTCCCAACGATGAGGTATCTTGGCCTGGGTAATGAGGTGCTTGGCGTATGCGCCCAGTTCTTCATCCTGGAAAAGCAACATGCCTCCACCACCTGTAGTGATGGTCTTGTTTCCATTAAAGCTAATGGCACCCACATTTCCGAATGTACCGGTATGGCGACCTTTATAAAAACTGCCGATACTTTCGGCTGCGTCTTCAACCAATTCGATATGCCACTCACGGCAGATATCCGCCAGTTCATCTATTTTCACAGGATGACCGAAAGTGTGCATGGGAATACAAGCTTTTACACGGCGACCAGTACGCTTGTTATAGCAAACTCCTTCTTTCAGTTCAGCATTCCTCTCCAACCATGCCTTGACAGCTCGGGACGAAAGTCCCATCGTTTCTCTGTCCACATCAATAAAGACAGGATGAGCACCGATGTAACTAATGGCGTTGCAGGTAGCGATGAAGGTCAGAGCTTGGGTGAGCACCTCATCACCGCGTTCTACACCCACAAGCAACATGGCCATGTGAAGGGCATTGGTACCACTCACACAGACTACGGCACGTTTGGCACCGGTGTACACAGCCATATCGTGCTCAAAGCGGTCAACAAAAGCACCGACACTTGACACGAAAGTCGTATCAATACATTCGTTGAGGTATTTTTTCTCGTTTCCGATAAACTTGGGAGCACTCAGAGGAACAAAATCTTGTGTTCCAAAAAGATGGTGAATGAAGTCACAGATTTCAGCATTATTATTCATAGCTGTATATCATTTAATTTACATTTTCTGGTCCAGATTCTTCCCCTTTTCCTCATGTTCAAAGTTGGGGATGAAACGCTTTATCGCCATAACCACCTCTTCCTTGGTAAAATCCGGTTCGGCAAATATATTCTCCATTTCAGTAAAGAATGCGTCTATCTCAGCCATCGGCCGTTTCACCACTTCCTCAATCACCCCCAGGCTGCAAAAACGATCCATATTTATTTTCTCCCCAGGAACATAGAACTCCTCGTAGGCTTTCTCTCCTGTTGTGTCACTTTTAAAATACACCACAGGATAATCCTTATTGTTAAACGCCATTTCCGAAGCAAATTTCTTTGCTTCCTCATCCGTTGCAAATTCCTTCTTTCCACACCCAACCGCTTTTACATACTCGTCACAAATGGAAGAGAAAGTCAGCATGTGCCTTTCACCGAGCTTGGGAAAGAAAATCTCACCGTTCTTACCTAAGATGCAGGCCAGCATACATATCTGTCCGCTTTCCTCCGGAGAAACGAAATAGCGTTTTACATCATTAGGTGCAGCCAAGGGTTGCTTCTTCATAACACGCTGTATCCAACCATCCGGCAAAGAACCGTTGGAAAAAGCCACATTGGCAAAACGGGCTGTAGTCACCTTGAACTTGGAAGAATAAGCCATAATCATATCCTCCATGATGCGCTTACTGGCTCCCATGATGTTCACCGGATTGGCAGCCTTGTCAGTGGAGACACAAAAGAAGTGCTTAGGCGGATAGACGGTCAACAAGTCAAGAAATCTTTTTGCCTTGATATCATTGTTTTCAATGAGTGCCTGTACAGAATACTTGTCCTTTTCACTACGGACATGTTTGTGGGCCGAGAAATTGGCCACAATATCAAAGCCTTTCTCCTCACGGAAAATCCTTTCAAAGATAGGATCGGCAAAGTTCAAGGTATATGCCCGGTATTCCGCAGGTACGTACATACCGTATGTGGAACGCAGGTCACGTGTTAGTTCTGCCAATCCGTTCTCGTTCAAGTCTATCACAATCAGTTTGGAGGGCTTGAACGGCAAAACTGCTTTAATGAAAGAAGAACCGATGGAACCGGCACCTCCTATGACGCATACACTCTTATTCCTTATTTCTGCTTGAAGCGTTTCTTTATTAACTTCAATATCTAATGCAAACATACTTGTCGAACGACAAATCACATGGTCTGCAATGAATTGCTGTAAATTAAACATGTATTTATTGAATTTACTAGTATGATTTAAACAGTATTTCTCGGATAGCTAAACACCTGTGTTCTCGGCATGATATGCTAGATACAAAATCCACAATCATACGTAGTTTGGTTAGTACTCACATACCCTTTGTATAGACATTTTTGCTAGTGCCTATATATTGAGTTATTAAAAATTTGGCTTGTTTGTTAACTATTGGCATATTGCCAATCCGATTTTATCTGGCCGCAGACTGAAGAAATCTCTGCAACCGTTAAATATTTTAGTAAAAAACTGGCCTAACAGTTTGAATTACAGCAGCAAATTTATTCATTCCTCAGCGAAGTTCATGCACATCTTTGGGGGACGCTAACACTCCACAATGTATTCATCAATATTCTGCGTTTCCTTACTGAAATTCACCCCTACCTTCACCAAGCGTTTTCCATCCAGCATAAAAGGAATCAAATAACCTCTCTCATCAATTTGACGCAAAGCTTCTTCAGCACTCCCATTCAGTTTGAACTCAAATACAAAGATAGCATCTTTCGTCTTCACCACCGCATCCGCACGGCCACGGGCACTGCGTACTTCCGTCTCGATAAATTGTCCCAACAACGTAAAGATTACATAGAAAACAGCTTGATAGTGACGCTCTGTGTTATCGTTCAACTCATAAGGAATACCGGCAAAAAAGACTTTCAAACCTTCCATGAAAGCATCCACATCACCTGCACGAAGATCGCGCATGAATTTGGCAATATGAAAACCGGTCTCATCATCGGTAACATGTGTATAATAAGGTACCAAAAAATTCAGAAAACCGTAACGCACTTCATCATTAGGAAAACCTAATGTATAGAGCTTGACCTCCTTGTCATAGGCCTTGATGGTCAGGTAACCACTTTGGTAAATCATGGGAAGCGGATTTTTAGCATCCGCACGGTACTCCGAAAAGGCAGAGAAAGTCACTTCCACCCCATCCACCAACAAACGAAGATCATAATCACTTTGTTTCAACAAATCGACCAGATAAGTGGGAGTACCGGTTTGAAACCAATAGTCACCAAACTCTTGAGCATCAAAAGCATTCAACACACTGAAAGGATTGAACAGACCGGCACCATCCGGATGAAAATGATAACCATCATACCGACTACGCATCTTTTCCAGCAACTCCTCCAAAGAATACTCCATGCGCAAAGCGAGTGTTTCCAATTCCGGACGAAACACTTGCAATAACTCCTCTTGAGTGATTCCACACAATTCCGCATAAGCAGGTTTCATGCTGATATCGTTCAACTGATTCAAATCGCTGAAAACACTGACTTGAGCAAACTTGGTGACACCAGTCAAAAAAACAAAACGCAGATAGCGGTCGGCACTTTTCAAAACGCCATAAAAAGCCTTCAATGTGCAACGGTATGCATCCAGCAAAGGGGCATTCAGGACTGCTTGAAGCAGTGGCTTGTCATATTCGTCAATCAACACCACCACCTGTTTGCCGGTCTGTACACAGGCCTGTTCTATCACGTATGCAAAACGTTCCTCCGGACTGCGGTCTTGTTTTTCCGTGCCATACTTTGACTCCCAGCTTTCCAAATATTGATTGAGCATGGCTGTCAAATCGGCAACAGTCTCATATTTCCGTGCATTCAAATCCAAATGAAAGATAGGATATGTTTCCCAGCGGGTTTCAAGGTTCTCAATGGCAAGACCTTGAAACAAATCCTTACGACCTGAAAAATAGGCTTCGAAAGTGGAAAGAAGCAAACTCTTTCCAAAACGGCGGGGACGGCTTAAAAAATAAGGTTTTCCTACATTCGCTATCTGATAGACCCATGCAGTCTTGTCCACGTAAAGATAACCATCCTTACGAATTTCCTCAAAAGTCTGTATGCCAATCGGCAGTTTACGCATCTGTTCCATATCCCCTACTTTTTAAAAGCTTTATGCAAATATACATTTTTTATTTCAAAGACAAGGGATTCTTGACTTTTTTGGAGAAGATATGTTCCCGGGCAAAGTAAGTGGACTTAAATCGCAAAGTAAGTGGACTTACTTTGCCCACGAACATATCTTACTTTTTTTCCATATATATCATCGGTTTTTCACTTCCGTTCATAACCGCTTTCTCGGCCGTCTGTCCCAAGCGTTATTAATACGTGCACGGATGTTACTGACGCTCTTGCCCGATACAAACAGAGGTGTGAGAGGAAGAAACAACGAGATAAAACGCTCCTTCACCATCTCTTCCGGAGTGATCTTAGGTTCTCGTTCGGCCATATTGACTATAACCCTGGCCAGTTCCACTGCACAGGTGCATTCCGCTATCTGTACCAGATAGACGCGTAAATCCTCCACCTTATTTATATAGGAGATGAGGCGTGTAGCCTCAGGAGGTAAAACAGGTTCCTCATTTTTGTTTTCATGACTCTCTTCCGGTTCAGCCTCACCGCCATAATAATTCTGCGTGGCGGAAGTGGCATTGGGAAGAATCTGGTTGCTGCCTCCATAAATGTTGAAGACGATACTGAAGTGTGGTTCGCTGTCCATAAGCTTATTATTTGAATGATTCGTCAACGGGTAGTTAACGGTCAATCAATAGTTAGTGAACGGCAGTCAACAGTTGGTAAACGATAATAAATAGATTTTTTTACGGTATTTCTCCGCATTAATTTTGTCGTGTCGGAAGGATGAACGAACATCCCGGAGACACAAAATATTTAAACTTTATTTTATTATGATTGATTACAGTGTATTTATGATGGGCAACCCGATGGATGCCGATGCTGCCCAAAAAGCGTATGCAAAAGCTCAAGTTTCTGAAATCATGCCGTTCAGCCAGTTTGTCAAACACATTGCCGACCACAACGGTGTATTCACTCGCGGAACGGTAAAAGGTGTAATAGCCGATATGTGCGAATGCCTTGTAGAAATGCTCATGGAAGGCAAAAAAGTACAACTGGCCGAATTGGGTAACTTCTGGATTTCTCTAGGATCGGAAGGTGCGGAAGACCTGAAAAAATTTACAGAAACCAATATCACCGCTGTCAACATTGTGTTCACACCGGGAGAAGACTTCCAAAATCTTCGTTCCCGTGCCGCTTTCAATCCTGTAGCCAGCCGCATAGCCCAAGCTGCTACCTTGAAAGCTGAAAAGGCCGGTCAAGGCACGGTAGATCTGGATGCCGCAAAGGGTAAGACACCCGCAGCCGACACAAGCGAGAATGCTTGACACTGCTAGATAAAACCATCCGATTATGAAATTATTAATCATCATTCTCTTAAAAACGAAAAGTATGAAAATCAACTGGAAAAACGTAATTCTTTATGTGATTCGTGTCATTGAACTGCTGCTGACCGGTGCTGCCGGTGGTGCTGTAAGCAGTACTTTTTAGGACTATGCGTAAGATTACTCTTATTGTAATTCACTGCTCTGCCAACAAGGCCGGCAGTGTACTGCGGGCAGCGGACATTGACCGTCACCATCGTTCATTAGGCTGGAAATGCTGTGGCTACCACTATGTGATTCCTACAGACGGAACGATAGAAGCCGGACGCCCACCGGAAATGACCGGTGCACATTGCAAGGACCACAACAGTCACAGTATAGGTATATGCTATATAGGTGGTCTGGATAATGACGGAAAAACACCGAAAGACACCCGGACGGAAGCACAAAAGGCTGCGCTGAGAAAACTGATCGAGCAACTGCATCAGCGTTATCCCAAGGCACTGATTGTAGGTCATCATGACTTGAATCGGCAAAAAGCCTGTCCATGTTTCCATGTCACTGCTGAATATATAGATTTGCAACCTTAGTTGCGTCTGTAGTCTTATCTGCCATCCATCGTCCTTCAAGGGATGTATGGATGGCTTTAATTAAACTAATCAATTTTTTCAAACGGAAACGCATGAAGATAGCTCACCGCCACCGTCATATTGCCAAAAGCGAACACCAGCCTTGTATTGCGGTGCAGACGCATGATGCATCCTTCCTTCCCCCGAAAAACACCACCGGTAATACGGATGCGTTGCTTCTTCTGAAGATAGTCTTCCAAAGGCCGGTTCATCAGCTCGATATTGTAAGGCATGGATTCATACAGATAGATAAATTCTTCCATCTGACGTTGAGGGATTACCGCCGCACGGTGTGTGTTATAGTCCGTCACCAGATACTGACGGGGAAGCATAGCGGACAGAATACATTCCAACTGCCCCAAGGGGGCACATACAAACAGCCAACCGTTACCTTCAATCCCTTTCTCGTCCGTCAACGTATTCAGTTTCCGGGTGGAGCCGGTAGCAAAAGCCTCTTTCACAATCCGCACAGAGTCACGACGCATGGTATATTCCTCTTTGGTATAAGCACATTGCTCGAAACGTTTCCTATGATCAGTGGCTGTATAGGAAAACACCTTGAAGCAAAAGAATCTCTCTTCTACGGTACCTGATGGTGTACGAAGCCGGACGGATTTCCTGCCACTGAAAACGCTGATATAGCGTTTCAGTTCTTTGTTGGAAAGATACAAGTAATACCAGCTGAGTTCAGGGTATTCTTTTCCTATTCCCGCCATTGACGTGATACCTTCATTTGACCCCTGGTCTGAGCCGGAAGCGATTGAACTGCAGAGCAGTAACTTAGGCGCTTCGCCCGTTATGTCTTGATTTGAAAGGAACGCTTGATTTTCAAGGTCCATACTATTTTCTGTTACCATCAAAACATTACTTTTTATGTATGTCTTTTGGGGTTCTCTTAGTAAGAGAACCCCAAAAAGGCATACACTACTGATAATAAGATATTTATACATAATCAGAAATGGGTAATTTGCAAACAAATATCATAAGAATACTTATCAAAGGCTGATTCCTAAATAAAAAATTTCCGTATTTGAATTATTATAGCTACATTTGCAGCGCAATGGGGTTCTCTTACTAAGAGAACTCCATTTTTTTATTCTAACAGATTCATTTTCAAGGCAAATCCCCAAAAGGACAAAAAGGGACACATAAATTCCTTTTCCGCACTCATCGAAAGAACAAATGATAAAACGCAAAAGCGGCCACTTACGATAAAAATCGAAAGTGACCGCTAAAAAGAGATTTATTTCTCTGATATAAGGATCTATCAGTCCGGGGTTATTACTTCACCACAAACCCTCTCTTATCCAGATAAGCTTTGAATTTATGCAAATATTCTTCATCCGGACCATCAAAGAAGGATACACCGGATGCCCCATTATTGTATGCTTCATCCAGCGCCTCTTCAAAATTGTCCTTAATGTCACCAAACATCAGTCCGGCATATATCTTGGCACGACCATTCACCGTTTCAACGCTTTCCTTTACCGAACGACCGATCCATTCAGGACCTTCATAATAGAATTTATTATAAATCATCGGATAATAAGCATCCAGCGTCCATTCTCCCCAATCTTGGCGCACCATCTTACGAGCCATGGATGGCCCCGGGAACACTGCGGCAGAAATAGCTTTATGATCGGCTTTCACCGCTTTGGTAATGGCATCCACCACACGAGTAATGGCATCCAGACGGAAATTAATCCAACTCTGGTTTTCCATCGGATACTTTAATTCCAACGGATCCTGCCCTGTTTTGGCTTTAAACAATTCACGGCAGACATCACAATAACAATAGTCATATTCCGGCAACTCTTCTTTCTGCTCGATACCATAGTTTTTCCATAAGCTGACAGGCAAGACTACATCCGGCATACGGACATAATCCAGATGAACACCATCCACGTATGGCTTATGGGCTTCCTTTACATAGTCTTCTGCCAAATACTCTGCCACACCTTGATGATTAGGACACAAGAAACGATAATAATCCACGTAGGCCGGTTTGTCGTGACAAGACTCGCCTTTACGGTTCACGGCATACCAGTCGGGATGCTTGTCCAGCAATTCCCTGCGGTTCATCGTCCATTTCCAATAATGTGCCTCCAATCCGGCTTCTTTGCAAAGGCGATAAATATTTTCATTGTATCCCTCGAACATGACACCCGAAATACCACATTCTTTCAACAGCGCAAACCACTTTTGCCATTCGGCATCCGAACGGTTGTTCAGACGCATCCATAACCAGTTTTTAACTTCACGGGCAGGTATCTTTTCTGTCCGGAAACGTCCTTCATTATTTATCACATAACGGACTCCTTCAGCAGGATTGGTTATAACGATCTGATAAGTGTTCTGAGTCGCCTCCACCGCAATCCGGGCATCAGCCGGAAGATCCTTCAACTCCCTGTCGGTCAAAAAGAATTGTTCTGTGGCGCGCAGATAATTATGTTGTTTACTATAATTATCCTGCTGTGCGTAGAACATGGCCCACAGCAATTTATAAATAGCCTGATTGTATGGATAAACCAACTCATCTTGCGAGGTTCCCACTTTCTTGTCTACGAAATAAAGATATCCCCAACGGTCGGGCATGTGCATATCAATTCTTCCGGTGGGAGTCCATACCCAATTTTCCTCGGGTCCTTTTTCCTTCAGCCACTGCACACGCGAGAAGTTGATGCGCCAGGTATTGCCGGCCTTCAACGGATTGTTAAAGTTCATGGTCAGCGCCTGATGAGGAATGGCCATTTCCACGCTCCAATACTTATCTTTGTCTTTTGATTTATTCAGCGTACCTTCACAATGGATGGCAGTCTTCAATCCGGGACAGTCCCATTGCACCATGAAGTTTCCACCCGAACGATAAGGCTTGTCCAGCATCAGGTCGAAAATCACGCCACGCGCATTGGTTTCTATTTCAAAATAATTGTGTCCGTCGCTGTCCGGATCAATAAATACTTCAAAGTCATTGTCATAATAGATGATGGTATCACGCTGGGTAAGACGCGCCTTGATATCCTCTTCTTGAAGAACAGCTCCTACATATAAATACTCATCATCCCACAACATCTTGGCGGTAGTCCCGTACTTGGGAGTAGGGAATCCTTCGCCGCTTATATCTACAAACGGGGCGGTAGCTGCCGCCTTGTTCCAGGAACTTTCACTCAGTTTACCATCTATTTTCAATTTTCCATCCGGACGATAACATACATAAGTACGCGGTTCGGTCAGAAAACGTTCATATTGTTCAAAAAGGCTTTGTGCCATTGCCGGAAATGTAACCAGCAGAAGCAACAGGGTATAAATAAGTTTTTTCATCTATTTTTCTGATTCAGGTTAGTTATTATCTTGCACTTGTCCCACTCCGCGATAGAGTTTGATCGGTCCGTCCAGCAACACGGCCAGTACGGTGATCTGTTCATCCTGTACCTGTTGGGGTACATCAATGTAGAGATTGCCCGGCACTGAGTTCCAATAATTTTTATTGTAGACCTTGTAATTCAGCATAGCTCCGTTACCAACCACCCATATACGGTTCACTTTGTTCACCAATCCTTTTACTTCCACCGGACCGTTAGGCTTATAAGGCAGGTATAAATAAAGAATATCCCCCGCCTTATTCAGTGTGGTATATCCCTGGAAATGCTCGGCAGGAATCCCCGCGCGAGTTTCATAGATGGCCTCTTTATGCTTCTTGGTCCATCGGCCGAACTCCTTCAACACAGCAATCTGTTCTTCTGGAATGGAACCGTCCTCTTTCGGACCGATATCCAATAAAAGATTACCGCCCATGCTCAGGCAGTCTACAAATGTACGAAGCAAGATATAGGGTGATTTATAGTTGCTGTCTGTATGCTGATATCCCCATGAATCATTCATGGTCATACAAAGCTCCCAATATTTATCCTCGGGACGCACCACCGGCACTCCCTGTTCGGGAGTGGCATAGTCGCCATATCCCTGTATGCGCGAGTTGATAATCACATTCTTATTATCCGAACGGAGCAGATCTACAATACCTTTGGAATTCCATGCTTCCGCACTTTGCTCCCAGTCTCCGTCGAACCAATACAGATCGGGCTTCCAGGTCTTGTTCAGCTCCGCCAATTGTCCGAAATTGAACTTGTTGAACCGTGCCCAACGTTCAGGATCATTTTTATAACGTACTTCCGTACGGGTCTTGTTAGGGTAATCGGGATGAGACCAGTCCAATAAAGAATAATAGAAACCAAGCTTCAATCCTTGTTTTCTCACCTCCTTTACAAAGGGAGCTATGAGATCGCGTTTTGCCGGAGTACTTTTCACTACGCTGATATCTCCCACTTTGGTGTCCCATAACGCAACTCCGTCATGGTGTTTGGTGGTTATCACTGTATATTTGGCTCCACTCTCTTTAATCAGATCCACCCAAGCTTTCGGATCATACTTGGAGGCTGTGAAACCTTTTTCCTGCTCCATGTATTCATCATAGGGCAGGTAGTTGTTAAAGAAGGACCAGCTCTCGGATACTCCTCTGACGGAATAAATGCCCCAATGGATAAAGATCCCCAACTTGGCTTGTGAAAACCATTCCATTCTCTTGTCTTTCTGCTCGACTGTTTCATTCTGCGGCGTATCCTGTGCCCGTAAAGGGGAAGCTGCGATCAGCAAACCCAGGAACGCCAACGATAATCGGTTCTTTTTCATATATAATAGGTTTGATTAGTTAGGATAGCATGTCGGTATTATTAAAATATACAGCTATATAATGGACAAAGATAATGTATTTTTATATTTTATTCTATCTTTGCACCCTTAAAACAGAACAAATATGAGCACAAAGAAAAAGAAACAATCCAATAGTCCTCTGAGAATCGTCCTTATTTTAGTATTGCTGGGGCTTCTGGCTTATAAATATCAGTTGTTTGACGGGAAACTGTTTGATAAGATTCCTACCATCGAAAGCAATGAAGAAAAGCCCGAAATACTTACCCCGACTCAGCATGGCAGCGCATTGGAAATTCCGATGATGCAATCAAGTACAGGCGGCCAGATATTGAAACGTAAAGGATATACCTTGTCTTATAACGCCGATTACAAAACCCCACAATGGGTAGCATGGGAACTTACTAAAAAAGAGACAAAAGGAAAAGAGGAACGGACAGACAAGTTCCTGCCCGACCCGGACGTACGTGGAGCCAAAGCATACACGGGAGATTACACCAAATCGGGATATGACCGGGGGCACATGGCCCCTGCCGCCGATATGAAATGGAGCAAACAAGCCATGGAAGAATCTTTTTATATGAGCAACATTTGTCCGCAAAATCCGAACCTGAACCGCGGTGACTGGAATGACCTGGAGGAAAAGTCACGCCAATGGGCAAAAAAATATGGAGCGGTGTATATTGCCTGCGGACCTATATATGATACCAAACGCCCCAAACGAATTGGCAACAATAAAGTGGCAGTCCCCAATGCTTTCTATAAAGTCATACTGATAAATGACAAGAAAAATCCGCAAGCCATGGGATTTATTTTCCCGAATAGCGCCGGACATAAGCCGCTGAAAAAATACGTAGTAACTGTAGATAGTATAGAGAAAAGAACGGAGATAGACTTCTTCCCTGCCCTGCCGGATGAGGTAGAAAACAGAATTGAAGCGGAGCTGGTACAAGAATTACCGTAATTCGTCACAGGTCAGAATGCACACTTTTACACATACGTATGGATATCCGATGCAAAAAGAGGCGCACCTTGATTGATACGCCTCTCTTCTCTCCCTGTCTGAACAGGAAAAATATCATCAGTCTTCCATCAGCTTGCGATAGCGCACCCGTTTCGGCTCCTCATTGCCCAGACGCTTCATCTTGTTCTCTTCGTATTCCGAATAAGATCCTTCAAAGAAGAATACCTCGCTGTTTCCTTCGAAAGCCAGGATATGGGTACAGATACGGTCCAGGAACCAACGGTCGTGGCTGATCACCACCGCACAGCCCGCAAAGTCGTCCAGACCTTCTTCCAGCGCACGCAGCGTGTTCACGTCAATATCATTGGTAGGCTCGTCCAGCAACAGCACATTGCCTTCTTCCTTCAGCGCCATAGCCAGATGCAGGCGGTTGCGCTCACCACCCGAAAGCATTCCGCAAAGTTTCTCCTGATCGGCTCCCGAGAAATTGAAACGGCTGAGGTAGGCACGCGCGTTGATGTCTCTGTTGCCCAGACGGATCAGCTCGTTGCCACCGCTGATTACCTGATAAACGGACTTGGCGGGGTCAATGTCTTTATGCTGCTGGTCCACGTATGCCAGTTTCACGGTCTCTCCTACCTCGAAAGTTCCTTTGTCTACAGTTTCCAGTCCCATAATCAAGCGGAACAACGTAGTCTTACCAGCACCGTTGGGGCCGATCACACCGACAATGCCGTTAGGAGGCAGCATGAAATTCAGGTTGTCGAACAACAGCTTGTCACCGTATGCCTTCGCCACTCCTTTGGCCTCGATCACCTTGTTTCCCAGACGGGGACCGTTCGGGATGAAGATTTCCAGTTTCTCTTCCTTTTCCTTCACATCTTCATTCAGCAACTTGTCGTAAGAGTTCAAACGGGCCTTTCCCTTTGCCTGACGGGCCTTGGGAGCCATGCGCACCCAGTCCAGCTCGCGCTCCAAAGTCTTACGGCGCTTGCTGGCCACTTTCTCCTCCATCTCCATGCGCTTGGTTTTCTGTTCCAGCCAGCTGGAGTAGTTTCCTTTCCAGGGGATCCCTTCGCCACGATCCAGTTCCAGAATCCATCCGGCTACGTGATCCAGGAAGTAACGGTCGTGGGTTACGGCAATTACCGTACCTTCATATTGCTGCAAATGCTGTTCCAGCCAGTCGATACTTTCCGCATCCAAGTGGTTGGTAGGCTCGTCCAGCAACAGGATATCCGGCTTCTGCAACAGCAGGCGGCACAATGCCACACGGCGGCGCTCACCTCCCGAGAGGTTCTTCACCGGCTGGTCTTCGGGCGGACAGCGCAACGCATCCATGGCGCGTTCCAGTTTGCTGTCCAGATTCCATGCGTCCGTAGCGTCAATGATATCCTGCAACTCTGCCTGACGGGCAAAGAGCGCATCCATCTTCTCAGGATCCTCATAGTATTCGGGAAGTCCGAACTTGTTGTTTATTTCTTCGTATTCCGCCAGCGTGTCCACAATATTCTGCACCCCTTCCATCACCACCTCTTTCACTGTCTTTTCATTATCCAGATGCGGTTCCTGTGCCAGATAGCCTACAGAGTAGCCCGGCGAGAACACCACTTCTCCTTGATAACTTTTCTCCAGTCCGGCGATGATTTTCATCAACGTTGACTTGCCCGAACCGTTCAGACCGATGATACCGATCTTAGCACCGTAAAAAAAGGATAGGTAGATGTCTTTCAATACCTGTTTGTTCGCCTGGAAGGCTTTGCTTACGCCCACCATCGAAAAGATAATCTTTTTGTCGTCTGCCATATTCTTTCTATTATTAATTTATTTAAGTTGCTATATTTTATTGTTTTTCCTCCATCTTTCTGTAATACCACGGATGCGTGAAGAGCTCATACATCAGCAACAGAACGGCACAGATACCGATACATATCCAGTAAATGGTATCGGGATGGCTCTCAGTCCATATATTCTCAAACAGGAAGCCGGCCAGCACACCTGCCTCCCACAGCAACTGATAGGTATTGTTTCCTGTCCCCCGTTCGCAGTGCCTCGGCAGACTGATCATTTTTATAAAGAAGCGTGACACGGTAGTGCCGATCCCCATTCCCAATAAGATGCCGGCTATATAACTGTTTATCAATCCATTGGAATAATTGAGCAATAACAGTCCTCCTATCATTGCTGCCTGTCCCAACTCCACCTCCGAACGGCCGGAAGCATGGGAAAGTACGTAACTCAAAAGTAGCAAAGAGAGGATAAGACCTGCCAGGATGCAGATATAAAACAATTCATTATAAATATGTGCGATCAATATGCCGAAAACAATGGCTACCATCATCATATTCAAACCTGCCCACAGGGTACGCGGCAACACAAAGCGGTCCAGCGAGAACCATGAAGTACTAAGCGGGGCACGGAAAGGGACTTTCACCGCCGGAATCAGCACCAACGCCAACGTTCCTAAAGCCACACTGGTATAAATGATATAGTGAAAATTCCAATAAGGATAAATATAGACCCCTAAGGCAAGACCTGCCGCCATTCCAAAACGGCCCGCCCATGCAAAAGCGATATTGGCGTCCGTGCGGCGGCGGGAAGCGGTGACATCAATCACCAATGTACTGCCCGTTGTCATAGTTATGACACTGAACAGTCCCCCTTGAAGCGCTCTGACCAGCACCACAAGCCCTACAGTGGCGACGTATGGATATAACAGACTGGATGCTACCAGCAGGAACATCGCTATGAAGCACACACTTTTACGTTTAAATGTATCAATAAGATAGCTGTTGAATGCTCCCGGAAGGAACATGGCCAGCCCGAAAACAGCAATGGTCGCTCCTGCTTCCGCATAACTGCAATACCAATGCCGCACCATCCATAAAGGCAATGCAGGAAGCATCATGTATAGCGATACATAAAGCAAAAAATTGGAAAGAGATAACAAAACCATATTCCCTGTCCATAATTTCGCCTTTTCATACGGAAAGAAGAAGTCATCATACATATCGGCAAAAACTTTTTAATATTGTTCGTCTTCGTTAGGGAAATCACCTTTTTTCACATCATCCACGTACTGCTGTATGGCTCCTGTCATGACTGTATGCAAATCGGCATAACGACGGAGGAAACGGGGGCTGAAACCGTTGGTCATCCCCAGCATGTCTGATACGACCAGCACCTGGCCGTCCACCGCACCGCCGGCTCCGATACCGATAACGGGAATGGTCAGCTCCCTGGCCACACGCTCTGCCAGTAACGCGGGGATTTTCTCGAGCACCAGCGCAAAACATCCGGCCTCTTCCAGCAGATGTGCGTCGCTCAACAGTTTCTCGGCCTCCTCCTCGTCCTTGGCGCGTACTGTATAGGTTCCATATTTATTGATAGATTGCGGCATCAGTCCCAAGTGTCCCATGATGGGAATGCCGGCAGCAATGATTTTCTTTACCGCATCAATGATTTCCACGCCACCTTCCAGTTTCAATGCATCGGCGTGCGTAATCTTCATAACTTTGATCGCATTGGTCACCGCTTCGTATTCGGAAGTCTGATAGGTACCAAAAGGCAGATCCACCACAACGAGCGCACGTTTCACTCCACGGACTACGGACTTTCCATGATAAATCATCTGGTCAAGAGTGATGGGAAGTGTGGTCACATTTCCTGCCATGACATTCGAAGCGGAATCGCCTACCAAAATGACATCAATACCTGCGCCATCCACAATCTGCGCTGTCGTGTAGTCATACGAGGTCAACATAGAAATTTTCTCGCCTCTCTGCTTCATTTCCACCAACCGGTGAGTCGTTACTTTGCGTGTATCGCCTGAAATATATCCTGCCATATTTACTTTAATTTATAAAAAACGGCTGCAAAGGTAGATGTTTTAGTTGACATTACCTCATTATATTCTTCATTTTTTCGAGACTGAACCCATTAAAGTCCTGAATGACAGCATCTGCCTTATCGCGTATTTGCTCTTCGGGATTGGTAGTGGCCAGTCCTATCACAGTCATTCCGGCACGGTTTCCCGCCTCAAGCCCGTGAAACGAATCCTCGAACACCACACAGTTCCCGGGCACAGTGTCAAAAACTGTCGCACCCAACAGGAAACATTCGGGGTCAGGTTTGGAATGGGTAAACATTTCGGCGGTGAGGATACGGTCTACACTTTGTTTCAGTTCCGGATGTGCTTTATATACATTGTTCATTTTCATCTCATTTGAACTTGTGACTATCGCTATCTTTACCTCGTTTTCCTTCAATTCTTTCAGGAATTCCTCTACGCCCGGAATATAATCATATAACATGTTTTTTTCAAAATTGTTCAAATCTTCTGTAATTTCACGTTGCACGTCTTCCATTCCGGCAAAATATTTAGTGTAAATCTGTGTCAAGGTCTGCCCTTTTATCAACCGGCCGAACTCGGGAAGTTCCGGATGGTATTTCCGTCCTTGTTCGTTCCAGAATATGCTATACTGAGTCTCAGTGTCCATCACCACTCCGTCAAAATCGAATAAAGCTGCCATGCTTTTTGTTGAATTCATATTACTTTTAGTTTGATTTAACTCCGCAAAGGTCCGAATAATCCTCCATATTCCTAACTTTGCAAAGCTTAAAAATAATAAAAACGCGAATGAGAGAAAACAACCCGCACATACTGGGTACAGAAAAAGTAGGAAAGCTGCTTCTAGAGTACTCTATTCCTGCCATCATAGGGATGACACTGACATCACTGTACAATATCATTGACAGTGTGTTTATCGGACACGGTGTCGGTGCCATGGCTATCTCGGGCTTGGCTATTTCTTTTCCGTTGATGAACCTGCTGGTGGCGTTCTGTACACTGGTCGGGGTGGGTGGCGCCACCATTTCTTCCATCCGTCTGGGACAGAAAGATACGGACGGTGCCGAGAAGGTGCTGGGAAACGTAACGGTGCTTTGTGTGATAAATTCTATTTTCTACGGAGGCATCACCCTGCTGTTTCTAGACCAGATTCTGTTCTTTTTCGGGGCAAGCCATGACACGTTGCCATACGCCCGCGACTTTATGCAGATTATATTAATAGGAAGTCCTGTCACCTATGTAATGATCGGGCTGAATAACATCATGCGTGCCACCGGTTATCCCCGAAAGGCGATGCTGTCCTCCATGCTGACGGTGGGGTGCAACATTATTCTGGCTCCTGTCTTTATTTTCTGGCTCGGCTGGGGAATCCGCGGAGCAGCTACAGCAACCATCCTTTCACAGTTTGCCGGCATGGTATGGGTGCTGAGCCATTTCATGCAGGAAAAAAGTTATATCCGCTTCAAGAAAGGAATATTCAAATTAAGGAAACGGATCATAGAGAATATCTTCAGTATCGGCATGTCGCCATTCCTGATGAATATCTGCGCTTCGGCCATTGTCATTATATTCAACAAAAGCCTGCTGCTCTACGGAGGCGATCTGGCTATCGGCGCATACGGCATATTGAACCGCCTGCTGATGCTGTTTGTAATGGTTATCATGGGACTGACTATGGGAATGCAGCCGATTGTGGGCTATAATCATGGCGCACACAAATTCGACCGGGTGAAGCAGACCTTGAAATATTGCATGATTGCAGGGGGCTGCATCACTTCGCTGGGCTTTGTTTTCAGCGAACTTTTCCCTAATTTGGTTGTTAATATGTTTACAGACGATAAAGAACTTACAGCATTGGCACGCACTGGATTGCAAATCGGAGTCCTGATGTTTCCTTTCGTGGGAATACAAATTGTGATTTCCAGTTTCTTCCAATCTATCGGGAAAGCGAAAATTTCTATCTTCCTCTCCCTGTCCCGCCAGCTGCTGTATTTATTGCCCTGCTTGCTGTTGTTGCCTCATTGGTGGGGACTGAACGGCATCTGGCTCAGTATGCCTGTATCCGATCTTTTGGCTTTTATCACCGCCTGCCTGATGCTGGCACATCATATTAAAAATTTAAACAAGATCACAGAAGTATGATATTTAATGCAGAAAACATTCTCCTGATAGGCTCCATCCTATTGTTCGTAAGTATTGTAGTGAGCAAGACTGGCTACCGGTTCGGAATCCCTACGTTACTTGTTTTTTTATTGGTCGGCATGCTGTTCGGAAGCGACGGTCTGGGACTCCAGTTCCATGATGCGGGCGAGGCACAGTTCATCGGCATGATGGCTCTTAGCATCATTCTGTTCTCAGGGGGCATGGATACCAAATACTCGGACATCAAGCCTGTATTGCCACAAGGCATACTGCTTTCCACCTTCGGCGTGTTGCTTACTACTATTTTCACCGGATTCTTTATTTATTGGATTTCCGGGTTCTCGAATGTCAGCATTACCATGTCCCTGATGACGGCCATGCTGCTGGCGGCTACCATGTCCTCTACGGACTCTGCTTCCGTGTTCAATATCCTGCGCTCGCAAAGCATGAACCTGAAGCACAACCTCCGCCCGATGCTGGAACTGGAAAGCGGAAGTAATGACCCTATGGCGTATATGCTTACTATCGTCCTGATACAATTCATCACATCGGCAGGCATGGGGGCAGGTGATATTCTGACTTCGTTCCTGATTCAGTTTGTGGTGGGTGGCGCATCAGGATTCTTGTTGGGGAAACTGGCGGTAGTAATCATCAACAAGATTGACTTGAAGAACCAGTCGCTCTATCCTATCTTGCTGCTGAGCTTTATTTTCTTCACATTCACCATGACCGACCTGTGTAAAGGGAACGGCTATCTGGCTGTCTATATAGCAGGAATGATGGTGGGTAACGCACGCATTGTAAACCGTAAGGAGATCGCTACTTTTATGAGCGGCATGACCTGGCTCTTCCAAATCATCATGTTCCTGAGCTTGGGATTGCTGGTGAATCCCCATGAAATGTTGTCCATCGCCATACCGGCAACCTTGATCGGCATCTTCATGATTGTCCTCGCCCGCCCGCTCAGTGTCCTGCTCTGCCTCCTTCCTTTTAAAAAGATGAACATCAGCTCACGGCTGTTTATTTCCTGGGTGGGACTGCGCGGAGCAGTACCTATCATATTCGCCACTTATCCGGTAGTGGCTGATGTACCGGGATCTACTCAGATTTTCAATATCGTATTCTTCATTACCATATTGTCTTTAGTGGTTCAGGGAACGACCATTTCCTGGATGGCCAAATTACTCCATCTGGATACTCCACTGGAAAAAACAGGAAATGATTTCGGAGTGGAGATACCAGAGGAAATCAATACAGACCTCCGCGATATCGTACTGACAGAGGAAATGCTGGCAAAGGGAAACAGGCTGATGGATATGAACCTGCCTAAAGGTATGCTGGTGATGCTGGTAAAAAGGGGGAACGAGTTCATGATCCCCAATGGCTCTCTGCAACTGCATGCCGGTGACAAGCTGCTGATTATCTCGGAGAGCAAAACGAAATAAGCTATTGGTCGATAACTCAACTGAACAACAGCATGATATTCAATGCGGAGACAATCACCGCAATGGTATAAAGCACGAATGAACTCCACCGAGAGTTGGCATATTTGCCCATCACCCGTTTGGAAGAGGTCAATCCTACTTGCAGAAACACCGTGAAAGGCAACTGGATACTCAGAATCATCTGAGAGACAATAAGGCCGTAAAAGGGATTCTCAATAAAAAAAATAAGAACCAATGCTATCCCCAAAGAAATCAAAATACCTGCCTTTGAGTGGATATCCTTGATATGATAGGACTCCCCGAAAATACCCGCAAAGATAGAACCTGCCGCCATACCACTGGTTATGGTGGAGGAAATCCCCGCCATCAGCAATGCCAAGGCAAAAATGATTCCGGCATGGCTGCCCAGCAACGGATCCAGCAACGACTTCGCCTGCTGCAACTCCTCCACCGGAGTCCGGGTACGAAAGAAAGTAGCGGCCGCCAGCAAGATCATGGCACTATTGATGGCCCATCCCACAATCATGGAGAACAACGTATCATAGAATTCATATTTCAATACTTTACGAATGGAGTTCTCGTCCTGCTTGTTGTACTCGTGGCTCTGTATCACCTCTGAATGCAAGAAAAGATTATGCGGCATAACCACCGCTCCCAGCACGCTCATAACAATCAGCATACTGCCTTGAGGTATGTCGGGCACTACCCAAGAACGGACCGCCACAGGCCAGTTAATATCTACCAGAAACAATTCATACAGAAACGAAAGGCCGATTACGGATACAAAAGCAATGATGGCTCTTTCTATCTTTTTATATGAATTGGAGAAAAGCATAATGACGACAAACATCGTAGTAAGAACAGCTCCCCAGGCAATGGGAATCCCCAAAAGCATCTGCAAGGCAATGGCTCCCCCCAGTATCTCTGCCAACGAAGTGGATATGGAGGCCAGTACCGCGCTGCCCAAAATGGGACGGGATATCCACTTGGGACAATACTGCGTGGCTGCTTCACTCAGGCACAATCCCGTCACAATGCCCAAGTGGGCCACATTATGCTGCAACACAATCAACATAATGGTAGATAAAGTCACCACCCACAACAACGCGTAACCAAATTCGGAACCGGCTGCAAAATTCGAGGCCCAGTTTCCCGGATCAATAAAACCTACAGTAACCAATAATCCGGGACCAATATATTTAAAGAAATCAAGACCACCCAGATAACGCTTGTGGTCCGTACGTTTTAATTCATCTATAATGCGAGACATGTTTTACTTTTTTTGTTTGCACAAACTTACTAATAAAAAACAAAAATCCATTTGCTTTGTTCAAACTTATAGTTTACTTTCGCTTCAAAATACCATTTATAATGAAAAGAGAAACGATTATAATAGCGGCCCTAGGCTTTCTTACTTTGGCAGGGTGTAATAACAACCACCATTCACAAGTCCGTAAATTCAAGCAGACAGCCGAGAAGACCAACCGGTCCTGCCCCACCCGCATGAACGAAACGATTACACTGGACAGTACCCGTTATGATGAGAAAGACAATGCTGTGAGTTATTTCTACAGTGTCACAGGGGAACTGGACAACGCCATTTATATGAACACCCATTATGCCACCTTTAAACAAGCCCTGCAGGATGCAGTAGACAATTCGGTGGAAATGGAGGAATACCGGAAATTCAACACCTCCATTCACTATATCTATTATTCGGGATCAAGTAAAAAGCAACTGGCCGAATTCTCCTTCAATTCCCCCAAATAGATTCCGTCTCAGCCCATCCGGATACATGATACCACGCTATGGAAGACTTGAAATAATTATTCCAAAGCAAATATTTGGAAGTGGTGGATGAATTGGGGATATACATCCCCATGCCACAATAGTTATTACCATCTATCCTATACAGGAACGAAGTAGGATTAGGGGTATAATCTGTATAAATGACCGCTTTATTAAATTGTTGCATAAATTCCTCGGGAACTGTCCCTCCAGTCAAGTTTCCGACAAATTGTACCATATCGTATGCATAACCTTTGAAGTTGTTACCAACTTTACCATACTGTTGCAAATCAGCCGTATCAACATTCTTCAGGTTATCCCGATGGGACAGAATCACACTTCTGGTTGCTTCCGCCAATCCTTCCATCTGACTGCAATCTACCGCCGAAATGGTTCCCCAGCCATTATAGTTATAATAATCTATATAATCTTTACAGATTGATTCCAAATAATCCTTGATCGCATTTTCATACAAATAAGGCATGACACTTGCGTAAGGAAATCCGTCTGCCGGTATATCAAGTACAGAAGCGATGCAATACTTGGTAACATCCTTCAGTTCATAATACACCTCAGCACACCCCATCATACACGCATCAAACAAGACAAAATCAAACTTTTGAGGATTTACCGTACGCAAGACCTCAACCAGTTCGGGTATCACAGCCGTATTTGCATTCACTCCATCCACTCCGATAGAACGGGTTCCCGTAATGGTAGGCAACCATCCGGAACCGTGAGAACCGAATATGATACCGTAACTTTCTGACGGATAACATTCCATCATGTCGGAAATAACAGTCTGCATCACCTGTTTTTCCGTCGAGATCTGGGAAGGATAACTCTTCTCAACCACACCGATTTCCACAATATCAGCCGTACTGGAATTAGAGAACATATCTTCTATTTCATCCTTAGAATAGCCATTGATACCTCCTCGTCCGTTGGTGGTATAGCGCAGGATAGTAGGCGTCTTCCAATTGGGTTCCGTGCTGTTCTCGTAACCATCCCAATAGACCAGCAGCGTGGCAGAGTCCGTAACTTCCGTCAAACCGTTCATCATGGTCAGAATATTCCTACGTAAATTATCACTCAAGTTGTTATTTGCCCAGAAAAAAGCCAGGACTGTTCTTCCGGCATGTTGCTGAGGAATCACGATTGCCTCTTTCTCGCAAGAAAAGAAAAAGCAGGCTGCTAAAAATATAAACAGAATCTTTTTCATAAGAAAAAGGATTACTCTTCCGGTTTCTTGAACTTGAATGCGTTAGGATTCACTTCGCGAATCAACAAGGTCTTTCCTTTTTGATACTTGGTCTTCATCTTGTTAATGCTCTTCTGCAGTTTCTTTCTGCTGTTCGAGAAATAAACAAAGCAAGTGCGGTTCGTCAGCCCTTCCTCGTTTTCCAGATAGTTTTTCAGCTGATAACTGTATTGTGAACGTTCCGGCAACATCTTATTCTTGTCCAGCCTCACACTGTCCAACAACTGGATTTCCGTAAAATAGACCAATGAATCTGTAAACGATGCGGATACGCCTACTATATAAACGGATTTACCTTTACTTCCTTTCAATGAGAATGCCGAGCATACCATCAGTACCAATAATAAAGAGCACAGAATCTTTATGGATTTCATAATTCTAATTTTATAATTTTATTAGAGGACAAAAGTAGTTATTTACGAACAAATACGAAAAAGTAATAGATTAATTAACTATAATAATTAGCATATAAAGAACAAAAGCACAAGACGGGAGTCACCTTCCACCTTGTGCTTTGTTTTCTTTTCGGAAACCGAGTCTTTCTTACCCTAAATAAGACTTAAGCAACTTGCTACGCGAATTTTGTCTCAATCTTCTAATGGCTTTCTCTTTAATCTGACGTACGCGCTCACGAGTGAGGCCGAATTTATCGCCGATTTCTTCCAACGTCATTTCCTGCGTATTAATACCGAAAAACATCTGGATAATATCCTTCTCCCTTTCGGTCAGCGTAGAGAGTGCTCTATCAATTTCCCTCGCAAGTGATTCATTAACCAAGGAACGGTCTGCCATAGGCGAGTCATCGTTTACAAGCACATCCAACAAACTGTTATCCTCTCCTTCCACAAAAGGAGCATCTACAGAAATGTGGCGTCCTGAAACTTTCAACGTGTCCGAGATTTTATCTACAGGTATTTCCAGTTCATCGGCCAGTTCTTCCGGAGAAGGACGACGCTCGTTTTCCTGTTCGAATTTAGAGAAGGCTTTGCTGATCTTATTCAACGAACCTACCTGATTCAACGGCAAACGGACAATACGTGACTGCTCTGCCAATGCCTGGAGAATAGACTGGCGAATCCACCATACGGCGTAACTGATAAACTTGAAGCCTCGGGTCTCATCGAACTTTTCGGCTGCTTTAATCAATCCCAGGTTGCCTTCATTAATCAAGTCAGGAAGACTTAACCCCTGATTTTGATACTGTTTGGCTACAGACACGACAAAACGTAAGTTAGCACGTGTCAGTTTTTCCAATGCCACCCGGTCGCCTTTACGGATACGTTGAGCGAGCTCCACCTCTTCCTCTACAGTAATCAGATCTTCACGGCCTATTTCCTGTAAATACTTATCCAGAGATGCGCTCTCTCGGTTAGTGATACTTTTGGTAATCTTTAATTGTCTCATTCTCTATAAAACAAATTTGGGATGCAAATTTACAATATTAAAATGGAATACATCCATTTTTGTTTGAAAAATATTAGCTAATAAATCAAAAAAGACTATCTTTGTCTCTCTTTTCCTAAATATTTTGCAGAAATAGAATCATATCTTTCTCTTTATTGACCTTATCAACTTACTTAATAGAGATTATTCCATAATATAGCATAAACCTGGTTTCACGATGGAATCCTGTCAACAGCCCTTATCAATCCTGCCCGACTATAAAAATAAGGATGCACAGAAGTAACCCTTACCGTGCATCCCCTAAACTTTACCTATTGAAACTTTCTACCTTAAAAAATATCTTTATTCCTGTGTCAAATCCACTGCATAGTTCGCACGTTTACCGGACGGGAACATACCACTCAGGAACAATACCTGATCCGGTGACTGGGTTGCAGCTTTCAGCACATCCTCCAAATCATTTACGGATTTGACGGGCTGCCCATTCGCTTTCAGAATGATGAAACCTTTACGGATACCGGCAGCTTTCATCTTACCATCTGTCACCCCTGTGACTTCCACACCATATCCCAAATTCAATTGTCTCTTCAATTCCTGAGAAACTTCACGGAACGCTGCGCCCAAGATATCCATACCCGCACTCTTCACCACTTTTGTTGTTCCTTGTGCGTTCTTCAAGGTCATCTCGATATTCTTTTCTTTCTTGTCACGCAATACCTTGACAGTCACTTTATCACCCGGACGGTGCTTAGCCAAACCTTCCTGTAATTCTGCAAAGTTCTTCACACGTTTCCCGTCAATACCGATAATGACATCGTCCACTTCCAAGTTACCGGCTGCCGAACCTCCTTCGATCACCTCAGCTATCAGCACACCATCAGTAGCGCCCAGTTCCTTCACTTTCTTCTTGATATCTTCCGGCATCATCTGCTGGTCGTCATTAATAGGAGTACCCTTGATGCCCAATACCGCACGCTGGACAGTTCCATATTCTTTCAAGTCGGCTATCACCTTCTTCATAATACTGGTAGGGATGGCAAAACCACAACCGGAATAAGCTCCTGTCGGTGAATAAAGCACCGAGTTGATTCCTACCAACTCTCCCTTTGCATTGACCAATGCCCCGCCACTGTTACCTTGGTTAATAGCGGCATCCGTCTGGATGAACGACTCCACACCTTGATTATATACGCCCAAAGAACGTGCCTTGGCGCTCACAATACCGGCGGTCACTGTAGATGTCATATTGAACGGATTACCTACAGCCAATACCCACTCACCCACTTTCAAGGCTTCCGAGTCGCCTACAGGAATAGTGGGAAGCTCATCCGCTTCAATTTTAACCAACGCTAAATCCGTGCTGGGGTCTGTACCGATTACACGTCCCTTATATTCACGTCCGTCATTCAGTTTGACACTGATCACATCAGCATTATCAATTACATGGTTGTTCGTCACAATGTATCCATCTTTCGAGATGATCACTCCAGAACCGAAGCCCACTCTTTCAGGAGTCTGTACTTGGCGCTGCTGACCACCGCCTCTGCCATTTCCAAAAATATCACCAAAGAAATCATAGAACGGATCGCGAACGGTAACCGTCTGAGTTTTTGACTCTTGAGTTGACTTTATATGAACTACTGCATGCACTGAGTTTTCCGCTGCCTGAGTCAAATCCACCGGTTGCATTTGGGTGGCGTCCAGCGCGGCGAGTCTTGTATTCGGATTTTGTTGGAACACATCATTAAAGGCCACGCTTTTGTTCGGCTCGGGTTTCAACATAGAATAAGTCGTTACTCCTGCTACACCTGCGCTGACTGCCACTATTGCTGCTGCGCCTAGTACCATTTTAGTTGCTTGTTTCATAACTTAATATCTATTAATTTGTTAATTTCAAGTTTGGTTTAACATTTCTGACGCTAATGTAATGACAAATATTGTACGGTTGTACCGTTTGTCAGAGATTTTTTTCCTCTTTTAACACAGACAGATAAGCACTTAACAGGGGTTAACCGCAGAATCTGCCAAATTTGCATTCATTATCAATAGCTGACAGACAGCTAGATGACACTGTGTACAACTTGCCTCATCTCTTACCGGCGCTCTAATTTATTTATGAACAAGCAAAAGTTCCCCTTTAATGCTTCCACATTTGTTCACACGGGAAATCTTCCACTTCTGGATCATCCTTTTAATATTTGTTAAACACTTGTTTTTATTCGTTCACTTTCCGAATTAATCGTACATTTGTTTTATCACAAGCATCATAGCTATATAATAAAGAAGAGCATAAAATCAACCATGGACAGAAATCTTAAGAGCATTTGTATAAACCATATACAACGATTGTTGATATATACCTGTGTATTTACGATCTTTTCAGCCACCAGTAAAGCTAACAATGCACAAAAAAAGACTGAAAGTGAAGAATATGTGCTGATTTTAAACAGCTATAATGAATCCTCTCCATGGAGTAACAGCATTACCACGCCTATCGTTCATAAAATAGCAGAAATAGAAAAGATGAATGCCTATATAGAACACCTGAATTTATTTATGGTAAGCGACTCCACAAAAATAGAAAAATTCTCAGAAGCCCTTTTTTCCAGATACGGTTCCACCCCTCCCCGTCTGTTGTTCTTTGTAGGAAGCATGAGCCTGATTTTCAGAGAAGAAATACAAGCTTTATGGGGTGACGTGCCTGCGATTGTCTGTGGAGCAGACCCCTATGTATATCATGAGGAATTCTACAGGCAAAGGGATATGGTAAGCCCCAACGAAAGGACGCACATGAGCGAACTGGCCAAAGAATATAATTTCACCTATATGCACACCCCCGTCTATTTGGAAGAGAGTGTGAAACTGATGCAACGGATGATTCCCGGCATGAAAAAACTAGTTTTTCTAGGAGACGGTATTTACCCCAATCCGGAATATGACAAACAATTGCAGAAGGTGATCAAAGAAAAATACCCACAAATGGATTACGAATACATCTCTTCACGTACCAATACTTTACATCAGTTATATAATGCAGTACGTAAGACAGACAAAACTACAGGAATTCTGGCATCCACCTGGTTTACCGAATCATTCATCTCAAGCAATATGCTGATCAATGCCTACAGAAGCATTTCCAGCATATCAGTCCCGCTGTTCACCATTCGCTATGCAGGAATGGACGACGGAGGCATGGTAGGAGGATATATGTATAACGAACAGGTCTTCACCAAGCAATTATTGAAAACAACCGATGACATTCTCAACGGGAAAAAAGCGAGTGACATCCCTTTTTATGAACCTAAAGAAGCACACCCCACCTTCAATTATACCAGACTCATCAATAAAGGGCTTAATCCTAAACGATGCCCCGACAACACTATTTTCTATGATAAGCCTGTCAATTTTCTGAATAAATACAAATGGATTATCCTGATTATATTCATAGCTTTTATACTGGTAGCTATAGCGCAACAAAAGCGCATACAAATACTGAAAGCACTGAGACGAGCTCAGCAAAAAGAAATAGAGACGAACGCACAATACACCCATCTAGTAGACAATATGCCTATTCTCTATATGAAGGAAGAAGTTATATGGGACAAAGAAGGGAATATTGCAGATGGCATTTATCGGGATGTCAACCATTACTTCGAACGATGTTTCTTTAAAAAATCTGAGATAATAGGAAAAAGAACTTCCGAAATCTTCCCAGAGGCTTTACCAGAATTCGCCCATTTCATGGGAATCACCTTAAAAGAAAAAAAATCAATCACATTCCCGTTTTATTTCAAGACGATCAATACCTTTTATGACGTTGTTCTGAATTGTTCCACCGAACCGGATATGGTGGACGTGTTCTGCATGGACAGCACCGAACTGCACAATGCACAGCAAATGCTGAGCGCCACAAACCATAAACTCTCCATGGCACTGGACGTGGCAAATATCGTACCTTGGAAATGGAATCTGAAAGACCATACCATCTTGTGCGACCTCAACCGCCCCATAGCCATGGCCGCTATGCCGGGTGATATCAGTGAAGAGCAACTGAGCGTTTCGGACGAGCAATATTTCGCCAAGATTATCAAGGAAGACCGTCCACGGGTGATGCAGGCCTATCGCGACCTGGCAGACGGGAAAATAGAGAAAGTAAAAGAAGAATATCGTGTAATAGCCAATGACGAAAAGCAATGGAAAATAGACTGGATAGAGGCACAAGCGGCCGTGGAAAGCAAAGATGAGAATGGAATGCCGCTTACGCTGGTAGGCTCTTCGCTGGTCATAACCGAACGAAAGAAAATGGAGGACGAGCTTCTCTCAGCCAAAGACCGTGCTGAGGAGTCCAACCGGTTGAAATCAGCTTTCCTTGCCAATATGAGTCACGAGATACGCACTCCGCTAAATGCGATCATCGGCTTTTCAAATATCCTTGCCACTGCAGAGGAAGAACAGGAAAAACAGGAATATATCAATATCATTGAAAGCAACAATACATTACTGCTGCAATTAATCAGTGACATACTGGACTTGTCAAAGATAGAAGCCGGCACATTGGAATTCTGTTATTCCAACGTGGAACTGAATGAAATTATTTCCGAAATCGAGAGTGTGATCCGTTATCGGACAGAAGCTCACGGAATTCAACTGGTTGCACAAAAAGGACTCCCCTCCTGCCCCATAAAGACGGAGAAGAACCGCCTGATGCAAGTCTTGAATAATTTACTGAACAATGCCAGCAAGTTTACCTCACAAGGAAGCATCACCTTCGGCTACGAACTACGCGGCAGAGAACTTTATTTCTATGTAAAAGATACCGGCTGCGGTATTCCGGCAGACAAAGCAAATTCCATTTTCGGACGTTTCGTAAAACTTAACTCCTTTATACAGGGTACAGGATTGGGATTATCCATCTGCCAAACGATTGTAGAACACATGGGAGGACATATCGGTGTAGAGTCTGAAGAAGGGAAAGGATCTACTTTCTGGTTCACCATCCCCTATCAACCAGCCGGAACGGATAACAAAAAGGAAGATATGCATCAACCCATCTCCGTACAGAAAGACAAACTGACCATTCTGATTGCCGAAGACAATGAAAGCAATTACCGGCTGTTCCAGTCTATCTTAAAACGAGACTATAACTTGATTCATGCTTGGGATGGAAAAGAAGCCGTCAATCTGTATAAGACCCATCATCCTCAAATAATCCTGATGGATATCAATATGCCGGTGATGGATGGTTATGAAGCAACCCGGGAAATACGAAAACTGTCCTTGGATGTACCTATCATCGCTGTTACGGCTTTCGCCTATGCCAGTGACGAGCAACGGGTTATGGAAAACGGATTCGACGGCTATATGGCCAAACCCATCAGCGCCCCACTACTGAGACAGCAGATCGCCGCCCTATTGCAGAAACGCATTATCTTGTTATAGACTGTAGTTTGATATTTCAGAGACGACTCCTTTACTTACTTGCAAAGATAGCTAACAGAGTTAGCACTTAGTCATAATACCAGTTGACTCTTTCAAACGTTATCTTTTTGCCGGATTGGCAAGAAAAGACTCCCCCTTGCTTACCTTCACAGGCTATGCAAGAGGGAGATTTTGCACTAACTCTTAACCTAATAAATAAACGACAAAATCACTCTTCATATTTTATAGCTCCGGCAGGCAGTTTCTCGCCTTTCTCACCAAAGCTCTTCAATGCGTTTTCCGGTTCAATGGTTACTTTACTTTCATCCAGCATGCTCCGGTCAAGGCCGAACACGTCTATAAAGAAATCATAAACCGCATTGCGCTTGTTCGGACCGAAATCATGACGTTCTTGCGGCAAATGTACATTGCTCACCTTGTCTGTCGCACCATAAAAACCATAGATGCGTTGCAGGTAAGGATATTCCAAACGGGGGACCGTGGCTGTCCAGTCTCCTCCATCGGAAACCACCAATAGGGGACGCGGGGCAAACAGAGCGGCCAGTTCCGCATTGCAAGTTCCTCCACCTGCCAACTGGATGGGCTTGCCACTTTCACACGGGCAGCCGCCATCAAAATGAGAAGCCAGACTGACCACAGGGGCGGCAGCCGTAAAACGGTCGTCCAGGGCAGTGAGCAACACGGCCTGTGTTCCTCCGCCGGAACCACCGTTCACACCAATGCGGGTAGGGTCTATATCTTTACGATGTGCCAGCATATAGTCCAGTATCAATATTCCATTCATAGCCTGAATGGTGTGCGCATCGGCAGTGTGGTGCGCCTTTCCTCCTACCTGCAAGGCGGATTCCCCCCAACCATACAGGTCATAATCCACGCAGACAGCCCCCATACGTGCCAGTGTCGCCATGCGCTGCTGCTGGTCTTTGCGGTAACGTCCTTGTCCGAAGTGTCCGTTGGGACAGATTATCAGCGCATGTTTGCCCTTGGTTCGGGGAGCATAAACTGAACCGCAGACATAAAGCCCCGGCAAGGTTTCCAATGCAAAGTTCTGCACGGTATAGCCATCAAATTTGCGTATTTTGGAAAGAACAGGCTTTGCATCCTTCACTGTTTTCCCCAGCATATCATCCAGTCCCAGACGTTGGCGCACCTCTTTGCGGAGAATCTCCCTGCGCTGTTCCCATTGACCTTTGTCACTATATAGACCGCCAAGGTATGCCAGCATTTTTTCTCCGTCGGCATCCGTGCGGCGGGCGTATTCGTAGGGTTTCAGCTTGTACACCTTGTCACTTTGCTTTACGAATTTATAATCGAAGGGGGAAAGCACATTGGTCAGCGTTTCCTCCAATGAATAGGGCCGGATACGGAAATCGGCATACGGAAGCACACGCCCCACCGTATCCACGTCATATTTCAAGCGGACCTGGAAACGGGCGGCAACGTCATTCAACACATCGGATAACGGACGTGCGAACCGGGTTTCATAAGTTTGTGCAGATGCAGCGGAAAAAGAGAGTGCCGCCATGCACCATAATAGTTGTTTCTTCATCGGGAAGTCTATTTTATTTCTTTACCATCCACATACACATCATCCAGCACCAAGTCCTTGCAGTCTTCAAAAACACAGCGTTGCTTGGCATTCTGAATATACACATCACGCATCACAATACCGGTAATAGGCGCTTCGGGCAGGCCCACCACCATAATGGGGGTATTTACATCACGGACCGTCACACCCGACACATAGATATTGCGAAATTCCGGAGTACGGTCACTCTTCGGTTCGGCAGGCATCTTGCTGTATTTCAGATTGAGGACGATGGCCTCTTTCTTGATGTTACGCATCACAATATTGCTTACCCGGATATCTTCTACAATGCCTCCGCGGCCACGGGTGGATTTCAGACGAATCCCTCGGTCGGTTCCGTCAAAGACACAATTGCTGATGGTTACTTTCTTCACTCCTCCGCTCATCTCGCTGCCGATAACCACACCACCGTGTCCGCTCAACATGGTGCAATTGGTAATCGTGATATTCTCGCAAGGAACGCCCAGTTTACGTGCTTGCAGGTCACGTCCGGATTTGATGGTGATGCAGTCGTCGCCTACCGAAATGTGGCAGTCACTGATGTGTACGTTCTTACAAGACTCAGGGTTGATGCCGTCCGTATTGGGGGAAGGCACATTGTGGATGGTAATGCCCTTAATGGTCACATTATCGCAAAACTCAGGATTTACGGTCCAGAAGGGAGAGTTGATAATCTTCACGCCCTCTACCCGTACATTCTTGCAACGGATGGGATGTATGAAAGGGGGACGGAAGAAACGACGGTCCAATGTGCCGTGCCAGTCTTCGTTGGTTTCGGCGTAAAGGGCTTTCAGGTCGTTTTCCTTCTCGAACATGGGCTGGTACTTGTTGATGTTTCTCTTGCCGTTGTCCCGGAGGTCTACAAGGACGCGGAAAAATTCTGTCCACCATGCTTTGCCCTGTCCGTCCAGTGTCCCTTCACCCTTGATGGTGATGTTCTCTGCATCTACGGCATAAATCAGCGGTTGGAAACTTTTCATCATGATTCCCTCATGGCGCACTTCCACATAAGGGAGGAAGTCGTCAAAGTTCTCCGAGAATTTCAAGGTGGCTCCTGCTTCCAGTTCCAGAGTGATGTTGCTTTTCATGTGGATGGAACCGGTGAGATAAGTTCCTGCGGGGAAAAAGAGGGTTCCTCCACCATGGGCGTTCAGGCGGTCGATGGTGGAATTAATCAATGCTGTGTTCAGTTTCCTGCCTTGCACATCGGCACCTGCCTGCTGCATATCCACACGCTCCGCATGCAGAAAAGACAGACAGCAAACACATAGTAACAGACTTAAAAAGGTACGTTTATTCATATCGTTCATCGTTCATTATTTTATTTTAGTTTTACCAAATATCCCAAGGGGCTTTTCCTATGAAAGCTGTGTTTATTTCTTAAAGGTATAAGTTCCGCTTTCCACTATCTTCGGCTCTTTTTCATCGGGAAGGAATACGCGTGCCGTACACCCTACAGGTATCGCTACTTTCAATGTAAAGACTCCATTCTTGCGGGTCCAGTCTACCGCTACTTTTCCGTACAAGGTTTCGGTAGAGGCACGGACGTATGTCAAATCGCCTACCGGCCGGGGACGTATTTCTATTTCCTTCATTCCCGGTTTTCCCTCAACGGTGCGGATACCCGCCAGCGAGTTGAAGAACCATTCATCAATCTGCCCCATCATAAAGTGATTCCACGAAGAACCTTGCCGCGGGTCCCATTGCTCGGTCAGCGTGGTAGCTCCGAATTTCAGCTGGAAACCATAGCCGGGTGCTTCTTCATGGTTGTGCATGGTGTACATCAGTTCATTCAACCCGTTACGCGCCAAAGTCTGGAACAGGTAACGGTTACCCACATCACCGGTGGTCAGCCGGTTGCCGTGGCGTTTTATATCCGCTACCAGATTATCAAGCACCGCCTGTCTGTCATCGGCGGGAACCATTCCGAGGAACAAAGGCAAGGCATTGCTGCACTGGCTTCCCGTACCATACTGACGAGTGTCCTTGTGATAAAACTCCCGATGGAATGCTTTATTAATTTCTTCACCCAAATGAGTGTAATATGCTACATCATACTTATTATCCAGCATACGCGCCGCCTCCGTCAAATAGCGAACAACCATATAATAATGGGCGGTAGCTACTAAAGGAACAGGCGTATTACGAGAAAATCCGGCCCGGAAATCTCCATAATCATACCAGTCACCCAATCCGAAAGAAACGATTCCATTGTCGGCACGGGTAGTGAGGTAATCAATGTAACGGCGCATTCCGTTATAATATTTTCTGATCAATGAATCATCCCCATACGTATCATAATACATGAAGGGTAATACCACAAAGGTACATCCCCATTCGGGAGATTCGGCAAAATCACTCAAATCAGACTCGAATACCACATATTCCGGAGCAGTAGTAGGAACCGCGCCGTTGGCATGCTGTGCATCGGCTATGTTCTGAAGAGTCTGAGGGACAAAGCCCGTCAAATCATAATTGTACAGCAAACCGGGACCGCATAAATGATCCTGTTCCAGCCAGCCCAGTTTCTCCCGGTGCGGACAATCCGTAAACACAGACTGCATGTTGCTTCGCACCGCTTTTTCTATCAGCCGGTGGGCATCATTGAATATGCGGTTGGAGCATTCGAAAGTGGATATTTTAGGAGCCGAATTATAAACAAAGCACGACTGTATCTTCTGGATCACCGGAAGACGGAAGGGATTCTTCTGCCCTTTCAGCACAGCGCCTTCCACCTGAATATACCGGAAGCCATAGTAGGAGAAACGGGGATGCCAAGTCTCCACTCCTTCCCCTTTCAGAGTATATTCATAATAATGCTGCCGGCCGGTCTGACGCTGATTGCAAGCTCCCTCGTCCGTCAGGGATTCGGATACAAGCAAGGTTATTTTCTGCCCTTTCTTTCCACGGACGGTAATTTCGGGGAAACCGGCCAGGTTCTGTCCCATATCCAACACAAAGGCAGACGAGGCCACCGTCCGTTTGGTTGACTTGCAGGCGGCTATTATCTGTTCAGCGGTGAGCTTGGTCACTTTCCGGATATCATAACGCTCCATGATCTTTACCGGTTGCGCTATCTGCGGACGAAGCACCCCTTTGGAGGCTTCCTGAATCACGACAGGACGCCAATCCTGCTCTTTAAAACCGAACATGTTCCAGCCTTTCTGCTCACGGCGGGCGTCATAATCTTCTCCGCCATAGATGCAATTGAACAGTACGGGACTGAAATCGTACTTCCAGTCCTTTCCGGAAACAATCGTTTCACTGGTTCCGTCTTCATAATTCACCACCATCCGGAAACGAAGCGTGGGAGCGCCGAAACTAATTTGCAGTTTACGATAGCGACCGCCTTGCACATTGTAAAATCCATTTCCCAGCAGGACTCCGATAGCGTTACCGCCTTTCTTCACTTGCGAGGTGACATCATAAGTATTATAATAGACACTTTTGTCATAGTCGCTCCAAAGAGGGGCAAATTCGCTGTCTCCCACTTTTTCTCCATTCAGCGAAAATTCATAAAAGCCCAAGCCACATACATACGCCGTGGCGTCTTTCACTTTCTTTGCCACATGGAACTCACGGCGCAGATAAATACTTTTCTTTGCCAAAGTATCCACAGCAGCCCAGGCGGCCTTTGCCTCAGGCTTTTTCAGTTCACTGCCATGATATTTCCGGCCTTCGGGTAAATGAGCGTCTTTACGGGTAATGGCCCCAATCCATTCACTGCCGGCGAAAGCCGCTTCGGAAGTCATTATTCTGAAATCAGAGGATTCGCTCCAGGCTGAAGGCGTATCAGCCTCATCCCAGACACGGACGCACCAAGTATAATGCCTGTCCTTCTCCAAGGCCGCATCCGCACAGGAAACCAACTGGCTTTGAGCGGATTTTACTTTACCGCTGTTCCAGACTACTTTTCCTGCCCATACATCACGAACCTCTATCTCATAAGCAGTCTGCCGCGTGCCATTTTCCGGCGAACTCATCTGCCATCCCAAACGGGGGGTGCCAGAGGTAGTCACCAGTCCTTCCTGCATTTCACAAGTCAGGCGCGTAATAGTGATGTCCTTCGCCTGCACAGCGAAAGACATCACTAACAAAGCGGCTATTAAGAATTTTCTATAATTCATTTTTCTTTCAACAGTCTATTTATTATCTTAAGACATCCCCCTTATTCAAATCTATAGCACATTCTCACAAAGAACACGGGTCAATGTATCGGCATGTCCCACTTCCTTTCCATCCACATAGATATGCAGACCTTTTCCACGCTGGTAACGGCTGCCGTCCTTATCCCACAAAATAGTGAGGTTACGGCCATGATACAACACATTATCCAAACAGAAATAATCCCACTTTCCTTCGGGAATCAACGGATTCACCTCCACTGTGTTATCCATGCGCGGACGGAGTCCTATCAAACCGGTAATCATCAAATCATTAAAAGTAGAATGATTGTAATAACGGCTGCGTTCCTGATCTCCTTTCAACCAATAACCGGTCACCTCATCCAGATACTCGCCTATGTAGGGGCGGCCACGGTGATGTTGCGACTCCACATAGCGTTCCATTTGATGGAAATACACGCTGTCTGTCAATACAGTCTGAGGATAATTATTCATGAAATTGGCCATTGCCGTCAAAGTCTGTGCAGATGCAAACGGCCAGATAGCCCCATCCCATTCACACTTACCTACGCCATGCGTGCGGAACTCAGGGTGACGGCGCTCGGCAGTGGTAAGTCCGTAAGGTGCGGAAAAACCTTTCTCGTCCATCACTTCCTTCCATGCCACAGTGTATTTGGAAGAAGCATCCGGCAAATTGAAATACCAAGGGATATAGCCGATAGCCTCGCGTACCTCGGCGGACGCATCTCCACGCATCGTTTCAAAGAAATGGTGGTCTGTGTTCCACAACTTATCCTGTACCAACGTCTGAATGGAGTCGGCTTTCAATCCATATTTCATGGCCATGCCCTCATCTCCTGTCATGATGCCGATAAGAGAAAGCGCTTTGGCGTTGCCATACATATAACTATTGATAGTAGGACGGGCATATTGCTTACGACGGCCTCCGCTGATGGATTCTTCCATGCCATCCTGCACATCACCCTGCCAGTAAAGTCCATTGGACAGGCGGTTTGTCTTTTCCCAACGGGCATATTCCGCTTCCAAATCCTTTACCATATCCAACAAGAACTCCTTGTTTCCATCGACCATGTAACGTCCCAGTACCGCATCCGCATTCCACGAGCTGAACTTGGTCATTTTGGCCATCGGGCCTCCTTCGTTCCCCCGATACCAAGTATGGATAATCTGATTCAAATATTCCGGATTACGCAACCAGCGGCTCTCATAAATATGATGACCGATAGCACAAGCTATCAGATTGTATTTATCGGCATACGAACGGTTTACCAAAAATTCGGTCATACCATAGCCCACCGGAGTTTCCTTGATGTGCTTGCGCAACGTCCACCAACGATAATAATACATTTCCTCGAAGTTCTTTTGAGAGCACTCGAAAAGAGGAATGTTTTCTTCCATCCATTGAGATGCGCGGGCATTGGGAATAGCCTGGGCTATATTCTCATCCTCCATGCTGTTGAAATAATCCACGTAGGGCTTGAAATCCTTATATTTCAAGAAGGCCGCACCTGCATCCTTATCAGCAGAAGCCGTCTTAAAGTTGGCTATACGATAAGTGCACAAGGGTTCCTGCTCACCCGCATCCGGCAGAATGCCATACCAGTCCGCCGGGGTATCCACCGTAGGATAAGTCCGTTGCGCTCCGGTGCGGAACATCACTCTCTCAATGGCCGGAACGGGCGCAAAGAACATACGTTGCCCCACTTTCTTTCCATCCACATAGACAATTACCATGCGGTTGGCAACAGAGAGTTCCACTTCCACCTTATATGTCTTACCCGGTTCATACTTCAACAAATTACCAAACCGCGCACCTCCTTTGGCGCGGAAAAGTCCATCGGGAGTCAGTTCCAGACGGGAACAGGCAATGCCGTTTTCATCCAAAAATTCTATCTGCAAAAGTCCTTTATCGTTCTGTTCCGCCATCAGTTCGAAAGAAACTTTCAGTTCTTTTGTGGCAGGTATCTTACGCTCCACACGGGCATAATCGAATAAGTCCTTGTCTTGCAGCACCAGCCATTTTCCATCCAGTGATACGGGAGCCCACTGCAAGGAATACAAATTCCAGTCAGTCAGTTCACTCAAATCTTTGTAGCCAGCAAAATCGTCGTCAGCATGCTCGCTGGCGTGTGCGCGGACAGGCACAGGAATATGAGACACCCACATATCCTCCTTATTCATACTGTAAGTCACCCATAAATCACCATCGGGAGGAGTCCCGTTACCTTCCTGAATACCCCGTACATACTGAGGACCGAATGATTTATAATTACCTCCGTAACGCATCGGTGTAATCTCGCCGTGCACCAGGTTCAAGGTCGTATATTCCAGCCCGTCCTTACTGAGCGAGATAGCCAGCGGCCAGCGGAACTCGGAAGGATTATACACCGTGGCGTATGTACCGTCACTCAAACGTTGTCCCCAGATCTTCGCATTACTGTTTACGAAACCTTTCGCACGTTCCACCGGTTGCGCCCATGTATTTCCGCCATCCTCGCTGATGGAAGTCAGGGCGTGTTTCCACAGGCTTACCAAACGGCCATCGGGCAAGGTATAGTCACAATATGCTTTGTATTCTTTATTCAAAGGAATCAGCGGGTCATTGCGGTCAGCTTCCTCCACCCATTGCATGCGGTAGCGGGGATTATCCAGAATCTCCTGACAGGCTTTTACAAATTCCTTGTCTTTACTGCGCTTGAAATAAGGATAAGAGGTATTCTTTTCATTGAACGCATGGTTATAATAAATGAAATAAATGGGGCCGAAGGAACCGTCCTTTTTAATTTCGCGAACCACACGGCCTATTCCGTTCCCATCATTCGGGTCATCTTTCTTGTCCAGTGCCACGCCATAGTTCCCCATAGCTATCAGTCTGCCGCTCTTTGACACATAAAAGCCTACACGCTGATGCATGATGGCATCCAGATCTTTCGCCTTGTCTGTGCGTCCGGGCTTGGTATAGCCATCGGGAACCCGGTAGATAGGGAAAAGGGTCACCGGGTTTGTCCAGTGATAACCGTCTTTCGAGGTCATCAGGAAAGTTTGTGAGGGAGGAATATGCTCGTCCGAAGGATCGGAAAGATAATGCATATAGAATTGTCCGTTCCAATAAGCCAACATGGACTGATGATTGTATGTCCATCCATTGCCGTTATCGGGTGCAGGGTGTTCCCGGTTGGCACGCATCACCTGAATATTGTGTACTCCTACCACGGGTGACAATTGCCCGTCATGATAGGTAGGGTTAGACAGCTCCGTGCCTGTATAGTGTACTCTATCTTGCGCCGACACCGAAAGCGCCAGCGAACAGGCTGCTGCAAAGGTAAAAAGTTGTTTCAGTTCCATTTATTTTCTTCTATGTTGTTTTTCCATCTATTAAAATGAGGTTTCTCTTCAGCTTGATTGGCCTGCAAACAAGCAAAGCCCTACAAAATTACGAATTTCTTCGTTTCCCGATAAAAGCTTCGGGCTTTAAAAAAAGACGAAAGCACAAAGCAAATGTACTCTATAAAATAATGCTATTTATAAAAAACGTCTTTTTGTTAAGGGATTTGCATAAAAGAAGCTTTTTTATTATCTTAGCAGCATGAAGTTAACAGTTTGATAACTTTTCTACGAGAAATATGTTATTTATAGTATTCACTTTTTTAACAACCGTTTGCTTATGAAACAAAAGAATAAGATGTTATCCACCCATGGCATTAAAACACTATTCGAAACCCGATTAACCCAACTCACTTCATTGGCTTCAGAAAGCCAGGATGAAACAGCTTTTAAAAACAAGCTGAACGATTATCTATTATCCGGTCATATTTACAATCCTGCTGCCGCAAGGCAAATTAAAAGACTGATAGATAACGATGGAAAAACCATTTACGAAGCCTCTACAGAACAAGAGATTAAAATAGAAACCATCTCACTGCTTTGGAAGTTTTTAACGAATCGTATCATCAATGAAGAGATTTCCGTTGATTTATGGATGGACCTGTATCACCAGTTCGACCGGCTTTATCACGAAGAGGACGAACTTCCCAATGAAAAACAAGTGCAACAATGGATGAAACGCTGGCCCAGCGGACTGAATGACGATGTCCGGGCTATCCGCCACCAAAACAAAGAGCGTATCATCTCCCTTCTTATCCAGAAAATAGAAAACAGGCACGCGCCCTCAAGCCGTTACATTTTTCCCGAAGGAATCACCGGGGAGGAAAAGCGCCAACTGGTCTGCCAATGGTGGAATGAAGCCCGTTTCCATCTGGCTATGGCTGTAAAAAGCCCCACCGAACTGAACCGGATGTTAGGTAATTCCCTGCCGGAAGAAACTTTGCAGCTTTATCACAAAGCACGTAAGAAAAGAATGCCTGTCTTTATCACCCCTTACTATATTTCTTTGTTGAATCCTACGGGGAAAGGATATGATGATACAGCCATACGAAGCTATATTCTTTACTCTCCCCAATTGGTGGAAACATACGGTAACATCCACGCATGGGAAAAAGAAGATGCTGTGGAGAACGGAAAGCCCAACGCTGCCGGATGGCTGCTACCGGACGGACACAACATTCACCGGCGTTATCCCGATGTGGCCATTCTTATCCCCGACTCGATGGGACGAGCTTGCGGTGGCCTGTGTGCATCCTGCCAGCGTATGTACGACTTCCAAAGTGAACGCCTGAACTTCAACTTTGAGGAATTGAAGCCGAAAGAGAGCTGGGACAAGAGGTTGAGAAAACTGATGGAATACTTTGAGAACGACACTCAACTCAGGGATATCCTGATTACGGGTGGGGATGCATTGATGAGCCAGAACAAGACCCTGCGCAATATACTGGAAGCCGTCTACAAAATGGCTGTCCGCAAACGGAATGCAAACCTGCACCGTGCGGAAGGAGAAAAATACGCCGAGCTCCAACGTGTACGCTTGGGAAGCCGGCTCCCTGTGTATCTACCCATGCGAATCAATGACGAGCTATTGGAAATCTTACGCGAGTTCAAAGAAAAGGCATCTGCCATAGGAGTCAGCCAATTTCTGATTCAAACACATTTCCAGACTCCGCTGGAAGTAACACCCGAAGCGCGTGAAGCTATCCGCAAGATACTGGCAGCCGGATGGACTATCACCAATCAGTTAGTATATAATGTAGCGGCCTCCCGTCGCGGACATACCGCCAAACTGCGCAAAGTATTGAATGGGCTGGGTGTACTATGCTATTACACCTTCTCGGTAAAAGGTTTTGAAGAGAACTACGCGGTATTCACACCGAACAGCCGCTCCTTACAGGAGAAAGAAGAGGAAAAGGTATGGGGAAAACTTTCCGCAGAGCAAGAAAAAGAGTTCTTGAACTTGCTGAGAAACAGCAAGGACCGCGCCGCAGCCATACAGCGTTTCTGCACCTCCCACCAGATTCCTTTCGTAGCAACGGACCGCAGTGTGTTGAATTTGCCGGGCATAGGCAAAAGTATGACTTTTGTCACTATCGGCATGACGAAAGATGGAAAGCGAATGTTGGAATTTGACCATGATCCCACCCGCCAACATAGCCCGATCATTCATCAGATGGACAAAATATATATCAAGGAAAACAAATCTATCTGGCAATATATGTTGCAATTGCAGGAAATGGGCGAGAAGAAAGAAGAATATGCCAGTCTGTGGAAATATATGGAAGGAGAAACGGAACACCGCTTCCCCTTATATAATTATCCCGATCCGGGATTCCGGATTACAGAAAAGTATAGTCACTTGTCAGTAGTTGATAATAAATCAATCTGCTAATTTGTCAATGTGACAATGTGCTAATGTGCCATGCGGAACAAAGCGTAACCTATTGACATATTAGCACATTGACAAATCAGCAGATTATTCAATTCGTAATCTTGATTCCCACAAAATACGTTCTAGGCTGTGTAGGCCCATAGAAATAACCCGAGTCACGATAACCACCTTTGTCCAAATCCTTTTGGAAAGCATTGAAAATATTCTGTACTCCACCGTTTAACTGCAATTTGATATGGTCATTCAATACAAATGTGTAATTCAGTTTCACATTCAAATCAAAGAAATCAGGCGTATGTACCATTTCATCTTTAGCGATATACTGTCCTATATATTCCTCGGGCAACTCTGTCGGTGCGAAATGCGGCACATGCATCCGGCCTGTGTACACACCGGACAAAGAGCAGTCGAAATTCTTGAACGGAGCAGCTGTCAATGTGAAATAACCGTAATAGTCAGGAGTACGGGGCATCCGCTTCACCGGCGCTACCTCAGGATTCTCACTCCATGCCTCCAACTCGGTATATTCGCTGCGCTGTACCGTAAAGCCCACCTGTAAAGCCGCATCACGTCCATGTGCAATCTTTCCGTCCAGATTCACGCCATACACACGCGCCCCGTTACCGTTGCGACGCTCCTTCACCTTGTTACCGTCCTTGTCATGCCCCATATCCTCCAGTACAAACACATCATCCAATCCGGTATAGAACCCTTCCAATAACAAATTGGTCTGGAAATGACCGATATTTGCCGTCCAATCAACGGAGCCGCTGATGCTGTTGGAATGCTCCGGTTTCAGCCCTTCCGCCAACTTGATAAGTACACCCTCACCTCCTACTGCGGTAACATGCAAATCCTCATCGTATGCCTGCGGCGCACGGAAACCGGTAGACCAGGTAATACGTGCCTGCAATTTGTCATTCGGTTTGTAAAGCAGGTTCAGACGGGGGCTGAAGATAGGATTGTCAATCAAGTTATGGTCATCCAGACGGAACCCGGCCAGGAATACAAACTGATTCATTTTCCATTCGTTCTGTACAAAAGCGCTGGCAATGCGCACATCTTGTTCCATATCACGGTGATAACCGGTCATAACATCGTGCAGGGAATTGTTCTGATACTCCAATCCGGCGGTAAAAGTAGCAGGAGAGAATAAAACTTTCTCAAAATTACCCACATACATGCCGCCTGCCACCCAAGTCAGGTCTTTCGTCTTTCCGTATGCATTCGCATCCTGCTGCGCACCATAATAACTGTTACGGTCGGTATGCTGGATGGAAGAATAGAAAGAAAGCTTATGTTTGTATTCTTTCCAAAACAGATCATAACTCAATCCGCCACTATTGATGACGTGCTTGGTCTGTTCGGTGATATCCGTTTCGTGCGGCTGCAAATCAAATTTATTTCCTCCGCGACGGAACTCATTCGTAGTGTGATATTCCAGACTGATACGGCTGAACTGCGTAGGACGGTAATAAGTACGCAACCCGAACGTATTCATGTTCAGCTTTCCCAACTCCGAGAAACCGTCTCCGTCCGCATCATACGGATTACGGTTCCGATAAGACTGATACAAAGCGATGCCATACGTATTGTCTTTTGACACCAAAGAGGTGTTGGCGCCCATATACTGCTCCCACACCTTGCCGTTCATATTAGACATCGTTGAAGAAACCTGAAATGAATTGTTGATGGGGTCTTTCGTGATGATATTGATGGTTCCGCCCACTGCATTAGCACCAAACAAGGCCGATCCTCCTCCGCGGACAACCTCCACACGCTCTATCATATTCACCGGAATCTGCTCCAAGCCATACACACCGGACAGAGCACTGACTACCGGACGGCTATTGATAAGAATCTGCGAATAAGGCCCTTCCAGCCCATTGATACGCACTTGAGGAAAGCCGCAATTCTGGCAGTTATTCTCCACACGCAATCCCGACTGATAGTTCAATGATTTAGCCAAATCGGTAGAATTCACTGACTCGAACAGTTTGGCATTCATCACATTGACCACCACCGGAGCTACCTTGCGACTTGTCTCATTGCGATTGGCCGACACCACCACCTCATCCGTCATGATACTTTCGTCGCTCATCAAAAAATGAACATCTACCGTGAAGTCGTTACTGACAGTCACTTTCTTTTCCTGTGTCTCATAGCCCAGTAGCTGAACCCTCAATGTGTACTTTCCTGCCGGAACCTTCTTGAAACGGAACTCGCCGTCCTCATTACTCACCGTACCCTGTCCAGTCTCCACAATCAATATGGTGGCATACGGAAGGCTATTCTCCGTACCCTTTTCTACTACATGACCAGAAATCACATTTCCTTCCTTCACAGGATTTACATCTTCTGCATACGCGTTGATACCCGCACCCATCACCATGAGCACGAGTAACAGAATATATTGTTTCATCTATTTTTTCTATTACTAAAATGTTTCGGTTTATTTAATTAAAGAACGTGTATAAGTCCTATGACAAAAACACATTTCACCTGTTGGAGGAATCGTCCGAACGTATTCCATCAACAGCTATACCTTATTTCAGCAATAAAAAGGAGGGGCACGCAAGCGGACACATTGCATGTAAGGCGCTTTCGTGCGGAAAGTTTTTGTTTTATATCCCAGAACATACAGCACAGGACGGAACACGGTCACCTCAGTCTGCGCCTCGGCCTCCAATGTTTGAATAACGCTCAGATGAGCAATGGAGATAACCTGTCCTGTGGTATGCGTATGATGTTTGCCGGACGAAGGATGAGAGTGTACAATCATCACCCCGTTCACAATATGAACGTGGGTAAACAAGGTGATGCTTACCTGATACGTTAAAAACAGCGTCAGCAGTAATAACGGGGTTACTATGTACCTTCTCTTGCTCAACTATTTATTTCTTTTCCTCGCCAAACAGCCATTGATAGTCTTTTTTTGCGGCAGGCACAGTCCATTCCTCCGGAACAAACTTCCACTGGTGCATAGCATGAGGATGCAGCACTTTTTCCTGCTCGATATATTGCATCAGATAATAACGCAAATCTTTATCGGTTGCAAAGATAATACGTTTGGGCAAATCTTCCTTCGGAATTCCTGCTCCAAGAGTCAATAAATCTCCGCCACCGTTTCCACGATAAGAATTCAAAGCCACTTTATAAACCTTATCCATACTGAAAGGACTCCCGTCCGACATGCTCAGAACCGTTATTTTCTCTCCTGCCGGCTTGGTCACATCCACCGTATAGTTAATACCTGCAGCAGAGTCAAAGTTAAAACTGAAATTCTTGAAACTAGCACGTTTGCCCTTCTCTATCGGTTCTTTGAAAAGCATCAGATGGTCTTCGGGACTCTTCATCTGATTCGTCCAAATGGCGTAGGCCATTTCCAGAAAACCTTTAATTTCCTTGCCCGATAGCTTCATCACATACAACATGTTCTCATACTTGTACAGATTAAACATGTCACTCACATAAATATCCCCTTCTTTAATCTCTGCCCGAAAGGACAGCGGAGCGGAGAAGGACACTTCTGCTCCCGAAATTTCCAACTGTAACTGATGAATCAGATCTATAAACGGAGAAGAACCGAAATAGGCATCCTTCGCAGTGATCGTACGCGAGATAGTCCCGATCTTACGAGATACAAAATCATTCACAGCTTTATATTGAGGGGCAAACTTCTCCATAAACTCCTCACTGACAGGATACTTGTTCATATCCACCAATCTGCCTTCCACAGACTTCGCTGCCACTTTCCCACCTTTCTTTGTTATGGTCAGTGTCACCTCCGAGACCACATTGGCATTACTTGCCGGGTCAATGACCAGTACACTGTCCCCCACCACATTCTGTACCTTGACACATTCCCTCGTATGGTCGTGCCCCATCAGCACCACATCAAATCCCGGAACCCGTTTGGCAACATCCATAGAAGCATCTTCTATGACCTGTCCCAGCACATTACCAGACTTTCCGGCATGAAACAACCCTATAAGGATATCGGGGTTCTCTTTTTTCTTTATAATCTCCACCCACTTACGTGCACAAGGCTCCATTTCCTCAAAATGCAGACCACTCCATAACTTCTCCGGCAGCCACGAAGGAATGGCCGGAGTAATCATACCCAGGACCGCTATCCTCACCCCGTCGCGTTCCAACACTTCGTAGGGTTTCAAGTAAGGCTTCCCGGTGGCGTTATCTATGATGTTAGCTCCCAGCACCGGAAAATCGCACTGCCGTACCCAACGGTCGTACACCGCATGCCCGGTCTCTATGTCATGGTTGCCCATATTGCTGACCACATACCCCATATCATTCATCATATCTGCCGCAACATGAACGGAGACCGTATCTATAAAATTATAATAGTAGGCCGTAGGCTGCCCTTGCAGGATATCCCCATTATCCATCAGCAGGCAATTATCCCCATATTTCTCACGCTGTTCTCTCACAAACGAATGAACACGAGACAAACCTCCGCTCCATTCCTTCCGCTCAATGAAATTATACGGAAAGAAATTCCCGTGCACATCACTGGTTTCTATAATCTTGATAACCACTTCTTTCTGATTATTGGATGCAGCCAACTGCATGCCCGCCCATACCAAAAGGGCGCTGATACAAACAATATATTTCATTTCTCTATTCTTTTTTCTTTAAAGGATGCGTGAACACAAACCGTGCTCCTTCCGTATAATCCTTATCCACCCAAATCTTACCTCCCAGATTCTCCACGATCAACCTACTGATAGACAGTCCCAGCCCGGTCCCCTGAGAATACTCATTCAATTTCTCGAAACGTTCAAAAATCTTATCGCATTTGTCAGGCGGAATGCCGCAACCTGTATCGGAAATCGAAAACTTCAATTGATTATATCGCTTGTCTATGCTGAGAGCCAATTTTATTGAACCCGACGGGGTAAACTTGGCGGCATTGGACAACAAATTAATCAACACCTGCTTCAGCCGCTGGGCATCCGTCCGGATCATCCGTGAGGTCACGGGAGTCTCGAACAGAAATATGGCGCTGGTCTTACGTCCGCACTCTACTGTAGACAAAGCCGTTTGACACAGCTCCACCACATCACACTCCTCCCATACGAATTTTATTCTTCCGGATTCCATACGCGAGATGTCCAATATATCATTTATCAGGTGCAGCAACAAATCGGAATTCTTCTGAATGATATCACAATACTGCGCTTTCTCGTCAGGAGAAAAGTCATCACTGACCAACACACTGGAAAATCCCACAATGGCATTCAACGGAGTGCGTATCTCATGGCTCATGTTAGCCAGGAAAGCCGTCTTCAGCCTGTTGGATTCCTCCGCCTTCTCCTTGGCCACCAGCAACTCCTCACCGGACACCTCCAGATTATGTTTCAAGTGATTGATACGGATAATATAATATATGGCTATCAAGAAGCAGGCGATAAGAAATACAAACGCCGAGACAACTCCTATGACCCAATATTTATACTGCTCATAGAACGAAGGAGTCTTGTTCACCAGTACTGCCCCCTGAGGAAGATTCAATGAATCCAAATTGAATTCGTGCAAACGCTTCACATCAAAAGTATAGTTTCCAGGGATCGTCACCAAATCCATCCCTTCTCTGTTTCCTTTATCCAGAAAGTCATAAGCAACCGCACCTATATCCTTTCCCACCGCATGATACTCTGGGGTATATCCTCCCAATGCCCAATGGCCCAATCCCACAGATGCGATAGTAAATACCGGCAAGGTGGGATTCGCATCGCGCAGCATGTAAGTCGTGTTACCAATCACATAACTCTCCGTACAGTCCACACGCCATGTTCCCAGCAACACACACGTATTTTGAGGTAATCCGCGCATCCTTTCGCTCACTTCCATAAAGGTTTCCGTACGGCCGTCCAGCCAGATTGTCTCCAAATCGGGGTACTTCTTCATCTCCTTCTTAACCAAAGCATACATGGACAACCCACCATAGGTATTATCCGATATAAATGCCACGCGACGCATATTCGGATAGAAGCGCCGCATCAACTCTATGTTTTTATCGACATCGTATTCATACACATAACCGGCAACAATATTATAATCGTTGAAATCCGTATAGACATTCTTACTTTCAGGTTCCCAAGTCCGCGTGTCGATGCTGTCATCGGGCAATACCAATCCGTTAACGCTGACCATGCCGCAGACAGACGGAGTCTTTTTAGCGATCTCCGTATCTTGCGAAATATAAGCCGACCATGCCTCCTGCCCCAACAATATGACCAATGACGGCCGGTTCTCCCCCTTATATTTATCAAGAATGGAAGCCATACGGGATTTCCACAGATGAGCCTCGGACAAATTCTTGCAGTTCATGCTCTCTATGATGGGTGTATGCCTGCCTCCACGCAGCCGGTATTCATCCATAAAAGCAGACAAGTTGTCAGAAATGCTACGGGTTTCGGGATTGTAAGAGGTGACAATAAGGATAGGCCCTTCCGAGATCTTTCCTACCTTTGCCGAACATAGAGCAACCTTCGAAAGCAGCAGGACAAATAGCATAAAAAACTTGAATATGATTGCCGATCCCCTCATTTCCTTTAGAATGATTTTAAAAAATTCGCTGCAAATATAATAAAATAAAAACAGTCCACAACCAATTGGCATGTATTTTGTTTCCTTTAAAGCAGATGAAATTTAACTATTATACAATATGGCTTACATAGACTATTACAAAGTATTGGGTGTGGAGAAAAGCGCCACCCAAGATGATATCAAGAAGGCTTTCCGTAAGTTGGCCCGCAAATATCATCCTGACCTGAATCCGAATGACCCTGCGGCCAAAGATAAATTTCAGGAGATAAATGAAGCCAACGAAGTATTGAGCGATCCGGAGAAGCGCAAGAAATACGATGAATACGGCGAACACTGGAAACACGCCGATGAATTTGAGAAACAAAAGCAGCAATACGGAGGAGCCGGCGGATTCGGAGGATTTGGCGGAGCCGGAAGCGGATTCGGCACGGACGGCAATGGTAGCTACTGGTATTCCGGTAATGGAGGAGAAGGATTTGGCGGCGCACATTTCGGCGGCAGTGAGGGTGGTTTCTCTGATTTTTTTGAGGAACTGTTCGGACATCGTGGCGGTGCAAACGGCAGACGAGGTGCCGGATTCCGTGGACAGGACTATAATGCGGAATTACAACTCTCGTTGCGTGAAGCCGCCGAAACACACAAGCAAGTGCTCAATGTGAACGGAAAAAATATACGTATCACTGTCCCGGCAGGTATAGCCAACGGACAGACTATCAAATTGCGTGGTCATGGCGCACCGGGGGTGAACGGTGGTCCCGCCGGCGATCTGTACATCACCTTTGTCATTCCGGACGACCCTGTATTCAAACGTCTGGGGAATGACTTGTACATCAATGCTCCTCTCAGCCTCTACACCGCCGTACTGGGTGGTGAGGAGACAGTGGACACACTGAACGGCAAGGTAAAACTGAAAGTAAAGCCTGAAACCCAAAACGGAACCAAAGTCCGTTTAAAAGGCAAAGGCTTCCCTGTTTACAAGGAAGAAGGTAAATTTGGCGACTTGATAGTAACCTACAATGTCACCATTCCCAACAACCTTACCGAACATCAGAAAGAGCTGTTCCGCCAATTAAAAGATAGTAGCAATTAAAAAAAGAGAAGGATTATGCAGACCGATTTAATTATTATCAACGATTTTTGCGACCGTTGCCATGTAGACCCTTCGTTCATCATGGAACTGGAAGAGGACGGACTGATCGAAGTTCAGGTGATTGACGAGGAACGCTACCTCCCCGCATCCCAGCTGGCGGAACTGGAGCGTTACACTCATTTATATTATGACCTGTCCATCAACATTGCAGGAATCGACGCCATCCATCACATGCTGGAACGTATAGAACTCCTGCAACGGGAAGTACATTCACTGAGGAATGAACTGGGATTCTATAAATAGTGGCCCCATCACCATTTTCCCCATACCCAAGACAACGGGTGGCGCCGGTTCCGGCACGCCCGTTGTCTTTTTCTAACAAATCCCCTTGTATAAAGCAAATCATATCCGAAACAGATCATCCATTTCCCCCACCCGCTTCTTCGAAGCAGTAGAGATTTAGTGGCACTTTTTCATCCGCAAGCTTTGGGAGTTAGCTCCAAAGGCTATGGAGATAGAATACATCCGTATAAAAAGGCTTAACCTGGAAATAGAAAAGGCTTATGTATAGGGAGGAGTATGACAGGTATCCATTTTACACAAACACACGTAACATTATCGCCCATCTTCCTTTGAGATGATCCCTTTCTCATCATCTTCACTGCCCCCCTGAAAGATTTTTTTTATTCATTTCCTCACTTTTTCCACTTTATCATCCTTCGTTTGGCCTAAAATCACTATCTTTGCAACCTTAAAAGCAGCCGGCCGGTCTGTCGCTGACGCCGCAAGGCGGAAGAGGAAAGTCCGGGCAACGCAGAGCATCCTACTTCCTAACAGAAAGCCATCTGCGAAGGTGGAGTAACGTAGAAGAGAACAACCGCCACACTTCCTACGGGAAGCGGGGTAAGGGTGAGAAGGTGGGGTAAGAGCCCACCAGCCGCATGGTGACATGACGGGCTGTACGTCTTAGGAGTTGTAAGGTCATGTAAACCGACATTATGAGGGTTGCTCGCCCCACGTCGGAGGGTAGACCGCTAGAGCCTGTTGGTGACAACAGGCGTAGATAAATGGCAGACACTTCGCTGCAAGGCGAGGAACAGAACCCGGCTTACAGGCCGGCTGCTTTTTTTCATATATCCTAATAAAGAGCCTATGAGTACCATGAACAAGGAAAAACTGAAAGGTCTGCAGTCGTTTCTCAAAGATGATATATGGCGGGTGACAGAAGACGAGGTTAGTAAATCCCGCGGAATACTCTATAATGCAATAAAGATCGCCACTCTTTCCGTCCGTGAGTTCACCCAGGGACGTATCTTGAATAAAGCATCCGCACTGACATACAGCACCCTGCTTTCCATCATCCCCATTCTGGCCATCCTATTCGCCATCGCACGTGGCTTCGGCTTCTCCAACTTGCTGGAAAACCAGTTCCGAAGTGGTCTTGAAGGGCAAAGCGCCGCCGCCGAAACCATCCTCGGGCTGATTGACTCCTATCTGGTACATGCCAAAAGCGGAATCTTTATCGGAGTGGGGCTGGTCATGCTGTTCTGGACCATTCTGAGCCTGACTTACAACATCGAGCGCACGTTCAATTATATATGGCAAGTGAAGAAACCCCGTACGCTGTATCGCAAAATGACGGATTATTTCTCTATCCTGCTCTTGCTGCCTCTGCTCATCGTACTCTCCAGCGGTCTTACTATCTTCATGTCCACCATGGTGAAAAATATGGAGGACTTCGTGCTGTTGGCACCATTGATGAAATTTCTGGTACGCCTGGTTCCTTTCGTCCTGACTTGGGCCATGTTCACGGGGCTGTTCGTCTTTATGCCCAACACCAAGGTGAAGTTGAAATATGCTATCATTCCGGGCATTATTGCAGGTACCGCCTTTCAGGCTTTCCAATACCTGTATATCGGCAGTCAGATATGGGTGTCGAGATACAATGCAATCTATGGTAGTTTCGCCGCTATCCCGATGTTCCTGTTATGGGCACAGATTTCATGGGGAATCTGCCTGTATGGCGCAGAACTCTGCTATGTGGCACAGAACCTGCGCAACTACAGCTTCAGCAAAGAGACGGCAAATATCAGCCGCCGTTATCACGACTTCCTGTGCATTCTCATCATATCCCTGATATGCAAACGTTTTGAGACGGAAGAAGCTCCCTATACTGCCGAGACACTCAGCGACGAACATAAAATCCCGATAAGGCTTACCAAAAAAATTCTATATGAGCTACAGGATATGCACATGATTTATGAAACCTCCATGGACAGTGACGATGAAAGCATAGGCTATCTGCCTTCAGTAGATATCAACCGGATGAACGTAGCCATGCTGCTGAACAGGCTGGACATAGCCGGAACGGAAGCCTTCAAGATAGACCGGGAACGATACAGCGGCCCTTGGGAGGCATTGGCCAATGCCCGTGAAGATTATTATCAAAGCACCAGCAAGATATTACTAAAAGATTTATAATACTGATATTAAAATTTACCACAGACTGCACAGATTCTTTTTTCAATAAAAGGCGATACGGATCAAAGCCTCCCTTTTTCATCTTTAATGACCTGTGTAATCTGTGGTGAAAGAATCAGGAGAACTGCATCATGCGGCTTAAATATTTGCCGATGATATCAAACTCTATATTCACAATGCTTCCTACTTTAAAGGTATGGAAATTAGTATGCTCGTAAGTATAAGGAATGATGGCAACCTGAAAGGTATCCTCCGTAGGATTACAAACGGTCAGACTCACACCGTTCACCGTAACCGAGCCCTTGTCCACCGTGATGTAACCGCGCTTCGCCATTTCCTTGTCAAATGCATATCTGAAAGTAAAATACCAGCTTCCTTCAGCATCTTTTATATCCATGCATTCGGCAGTCTGGTCCACATGTCCCTGCACAATATGGCCGTCCAGCCGTCCGTTCATCATCATGCTGCGCTCCACGTTCACTTTATCTCCCACTTTCAGCAAGCCGATATTGGAACGCTCTATCGTTTCTTTCATGGCAGTCACCGTGTACGTGCCATCCTGCAAACTGACTACCGTCAGGCACACACCGTTATGAGAGATACTCTGGTCTATTTTCAGTTCGTCCACAAACGAACATTTCAAGGTGAGGTGCAGATTTTCCTGCTCCTTTACAATGCGTACCACCTCTGCATATTCTTCTACAATCCCTGAGAACATAAGTTTTAATCTTTAATTAATTAGGTTTCGAGAACAAAGATAGAACAAAAAACACAAATATTCGAAACTTACCGGCGGTTAATGGTGAATGCCCAACGATTCGTCGCTCATCCACGGCTTTTTCATTTAAGTTTTGAATTGGGCGTACAATTCTCCTACCCATATCAGTGCGGTATGTTATCTTTATTTTGCCGTCAGGATTACCGGCTTATCCTTAAATACAATAATAAGTTGCACCCACTTATGCCCTCATGCCCTCACTTTCGCCAATAACCTTCTCATTATAAATCTATTACACACAGTGAGGGCATACAAAAAAGTGAGGGCAATGCTCTCACTTTTTTGTATGCCCTCACTCCTAATCCCCCGTATTTATCACTTAAAACACTTATTCACAATATGATACCCATTTGCAAGCTTATAAATCGGTTGTTTGGGAAAGTCCCCTATTTTTCAGCTTTTCTTCCTCGCACAAACGTCATAAATAGTGGCAGCCGTAGTTTGTGTCATACTGTTCTTCTTTGATGACTGAAAGTTCAATATTCATTAACCACGGACGTGGTTAAGTCTATTCACCTTGGTGATTAACTTTAACCACCCTAGTGGTTAGACTTAACCACTAGGGTGGATAAGCAATTACAAACGTATAAAAGTAAGAAAAGAAAAGGGAGAAAACAACTAAAAGACAGGGAAATACGCACACACAGACTACTGCCGACCCGATGCACAAGCCATGCAGCTGCTTTATAAGAACGAACGTTATGGGTTGAATGATGAAAAAGAGAAGGTACTGCGGCAAAACAACACCGAATTTAAGCAAAATAGCCGTGTCACCAATCTGCCTTTTTTATATATTCAAAACAAAATAAGCAGTCCGATTCTTTTTTTTATTATATATTTGCACTTTATACATTGCAAACTTATTAAAAACGAACTATGGATAGCACAAAAATTGTTGGTGAAAAGATAAAATCACTACGTGAAACAAAAGAAATCAGTATAGCCGAACTGGCCGTACGCTCGGGTCTTGCCGAAGAACAAATAGAACGGATAGAAAACAATGTAGATCTCCCCTCATTGGCTCCCCTCATCAAGATAGCCCGTGCGTTAGGAGTACGTCTGGGCACTTTTCTGGACGACCAGGAAGAACAAGGGGCAGTGATCTGCCGGAAACAAGAGAGTGAGGACACCATCAGTTTCTCGAACAACGCGATGGATTTGCGTACACACATGCGTTATCACTCACTGTCAAAATCAAAAGCGGACAAGCACATGGAACCTTTCATCGTGGACGTGGAGCCGACAGAGGAAACCCACTTCTCGCTTTCCTCTCATGAAGGCGAAGAGTTTATCTATGTCATGGAAGGCACCATCGAAGTATGCCACGGTAAAAAATGCCATCTGATTGAAGCCGGAGACAGTATTTATTATGATTCTATCGTTCCGCATCACGTACACGGATATCAAGGACAAGCCGCCAAAATACTGGCCGTTATCTATACCCCTATTTGATTTATGATGGAATTAAGCACGAGAACCCTGGGTGACTGGCTCGAACATTGGGCCCTCACCACCCCCGATAAGGAATATATCGTATATTCTGACCGGAACCTACGCTTCACCTGGCAACAATTCAACGAACGTGTGGACCACATGGCCAAAGGACTGCTCGCCATCGGTGTGAAGCGGGAAACCCACGTAGGCATCTGGGCAGGTAATGTGCCCGACTGGCTGACTTTTCTATACGCTTGCGCCAAAATCGGTGCTGTGGCCGTAACTGTAAATACCAACTACAAACAGGCGGAACTGGAATATCTCTGTCAGAACTCGGACATGCACACACTGTGTATCGTGAACGGTGACCGTGGCAGTGACGACTATGTGAACATGGTCTACGCCATGCTGCCCGAACTAAAGACCAGCCAGCGCGGATATCTGAAGAGCAAACGCTTCCCCTGCATGAAGAACGTGATTTACATCGGTCCCGAGAAATACCGGGGCATGTACAACACTTCCGAGATTCTGCTTCTGGGATGTAACATAGACGATGACGAGCTGCTGGAAGCGAAAGCGAAAGTGGACTGCCACGACACGGTGAACATGCAGTACACTTCGGGCACGACCGGTTTCCCCAAAGGAGTCATGCTCACCCATTACAACATCAGTAACAACGGTTTCCTGACGGGTGAGCACATGAAATTCACTTCCGAAGACAAATTATGCGTCTGTGTACCCCTATTCCATTGCTTCGGAGTGGTGTTGGCCACCATGAACTGCCTTACCCATGGATGCACACAGGTGATGGTAGAACGTTTCGACCCGCTGCTGGTGCTCGCCTCCATCCACAAGGAACGCTGCACGGCCTTATACGGGGTTCCTACCATGTTCATTGCCGAGCTGAACCATCCCATGTTCGATATGTTCGATATGTCCAGTCTGCGTACCGGCATTATGGCAGGATCGCTCTGTCCGGTGGAACTGATGAAGCGTGTGGAAGAGAAAATGTTTATGAAGGTCACCAGTGTGTACGGGCTCACAGAGGCCTCTCCCGGCATGACTGCCTCACGCATCGACGATCCGTTTGATGTACGCTGCAACACAGTGGGGCATGACTTCGAGTTTACGGAAGTGAAAGTGATCGACCCGGAAACAGGCGAGGAATGTCCCGTAGGCGTACAAGGCGAGATGTGCAACAAAGGGTATAACACCATGAAGGGATATTACAAAAACCCCGAAGCAACCGCCGAAGTGATAGACCAGAACGGCTTTCTCCACTCAGGAGACCTGGGAGTGAAAGACGAAGAGGGAAACTATCGTATCACAGGCCGGATAAAAGACATGATTATCCGTGGCGGAGAGAATATCTATCCACGGGAAATAGAAGAGTTCCTGTATCAGCTGGAAGGGATAAAGGATGTGCAGGTAGCCGGTATTCCCTCCAAGAAATACGGAGAAGCGGTAGGTGCATTCATCATCTTGCACGAAGGGGTGGAAATGAACGAATTCGATGTACGCGACTTTTGCGACGGCAAGATAGCCCGCTACAAAATTCCTAAATACATCTTCTTTGTTGATGAGTTCCCTATGACGGGCAGCGGGAAGATACAGAAATTCAAGTTAAAGGATGTGGGTCTGGAATTATGCCGGAAACAAGGGATCGAGATTATTTAATCCAGCCTGCCCTTGCATGAAAGAGTTGAATTAAGTTCTACAGTCACGGAGAGGAATACATTGCACGGATTCTTCTCCGTGGTTTTGTATCGGGTATTGAAACCGGACAGAAGATGCGAACCTCACGTTACTCCATAAAAAAAGGAGCAACGCCTTGCTCCAACCTTTTGTTAACCTTAAATCTAATACTATGAAAAACACACATGCAAATATACGTACTTTCCCGCTATCTGCAAATTTAAGAAGCTTTTAAGGGCTTATTATAGTATTGTTTAATAAGAACAACAATCCCTTTAACATTTCAAGTTAAAAAAGGCGCTTACTTTTAACAAACAAAAAGGTTATTCCGGAATTCGGAACAACCTTTCTATATTTTTATAGTAGACGCTTCTACTTCAGATGCAACTACTTCTCTCAAGCCGATTGCAATCTTCAACCTTTAATCTAATACTATGAAAAACACATTTATATAACACGGCAGTAATAAGAATTGTTCAGCCGCAAGTCATTAATAAATGTTTAATTACCCAGCTATACCTATTTTTCCTCTGGCAAAACCGAATGCCAAGGGATTCCGGCTACAGTAGAAAGATCCTTGCCGGACTCTATCAAGCCACTGATAACATAATCTCTGGCAGTAGGATTCTGGAACGGATACAATCCGAACTCGGGAAGAACAGAAACAAAATGTTCCATGATTTCCGCCTGGATAGATTCATAACTAGGCCAGTTCTTATTTGCCGAAAAACAATAAATTTGCACGGGCAGGCCATTCTCTGTAGGGGCCAATGTACGTACCATCAGCAGCAAGTCCTTACTGATAAAAGGATGACGCTTCAGATAAAGAGTCATATAGGCACGAAACAGCCCCACATTCGTATCAATGGTTCCATTGACCAATCCGGCCGGATTGTCAGTATTCGCCACCTTTCCTTCAGCCGCCTGTTTCTGCTTTTCTGTGATAAAGTCTGCCAAATCGGCATCAAATTTCTTCATTTTCTCCAAGAATTCAGGAGTACAGGGCTGTATGTAATCCAGTTTCAATGCATACTCGCGCATAATACGCCTTCCGCCCGATTCGGTCATCCCACGCCAATTAATGAATGAACCGGAGACTAATGAATAAGGAGGGACAGTGACGATGGTATTATCGAAATTCTGAACCTTCACAACGTTCAAAGTGATATCCATCACCACCCCATTCACATTATTCTGAGGCATCTCAATCCAATCGCCGATATGCACCATGTCATTCTCGGAAAGCAGAACTCCCGCCACAAAGCCAAGGATGGTATCTTTAAAAATCAACATCAGCACGGCAGCAAAAGCACCCAGCCCGGTAATCAAATTGAGAGGTGACTTGTTAATCAAGATGGAAATAATGGCAATGATGGCAATACACGAAAAAATCACTTGAAAGATTTGTATGAAGCCTTTCATCGGACGATTCTGTAGCTGTTCTTTGTTCATCAGCACATTACCTACCGAATTCAGCACGGCATTGACCGAAAACAACAAAGCGATAAAGAAATAAATCCAAGTGATTTTTTCACTGACTGTAAACCAAGTGGAACGATAATCGAACGCGAACGGCAACAAGGCGGATATAATAAGCGGCGGAATAACCGCAGACATCTTCCGCAAGGCATTGTATTCTATCAGCGAACGTAAGAAACTGATATTTTTGTATTTTAGCACCTTCCGGGTAAACCGCACAGACAAATAATGAAAAACGGCTCCTACAGCAAAAGCAATAGCTACAATCAGAATCAAGAAAATAATTTCATCCAGTTCATTCAACCTGTCGCGAGGGATACCTATCCATGATAAAAAACTCTTGATCCAAGTCAGCAAGATTTGGGCAAACTCATTTGTATTCATAATTATCGTCTTTTTTACTTATAGAACCATCTATAAAAACATTTGTTTAAAAGAAGAATGAAAAACTATCATCAACAGGCTTGTGTACTGTTGTGTCATCATAGTCAGCCGTTATCTCATCTACAGGCTTCAAGGCGGATTGACTTTTTGTTCACGTCAATCATAAAGTTTAACTCATTGCTGGTATTTACATCCATATTTGAAAAAAAACTTTTATTTTTTCAAATAAATTCCTATTTTTGACTCTGTCTTTAAATTCAAAGTAATATGAAAAAGTATTTAGCAGAAATGGTTGGTACAATGGTACTTGTATTAATGGGATGCGGCAGTGCTGTATTTAATGGTGGTTGTGGAACTCCCGCACAAGTGTTAATGGTGGCAATGGCATTCGGTTTCTCTGTCATTGCTATGGCTTATACAATAGGTGGAATTTCCGGATGTCATATTAATCCGGCAATCACTCTAGGCTGCATGCTTTCAGGGCGTATGAAAAGCAAAGAGGGATTAATGTATATGTTATTTCAAGTAGCAGGAGCATTAATCGGTTCTTCAATCATAGCATTGTTGACGTCCAATATAGATATGGCTTATGCAACGACTACCGGTGCTAACTCTTGCGCTTCCGGTGTGGGGGTCATTGGCGGGTTTATAGCAGAGGTTGTATTTACCTTTGTTTTTGTATTAGTAGTTCTTGGCACTACTGACCCTAAAAAAGGAGCTGGTAATTTTGCAGGATTAGCTATCGGTATTTCTCTTGTACTGGTTCATATTTGCTGCATACCTATTACGGGTACTTCAGTCAATCCAGCCCGCAGTATTGCTCCCGCATTATTTGCAGGTGGTGAGGCGCTCTCGCAATTATGGATATTTATCCTTGCGCCTTTCATCGGAGCTTTCCTCTCCTCATGTGTTTGGAAATTAATATGTGACCATAAATAGACTTCAGTTTCTGTCTTTATACACAGATACACTATTTGCAAGCAATAGTAAAAGCCAGCTTATCCTTAAAATTGGGACAGGTTGGCTTTTTATAGTTCACTTTGTTTAATTCTCACAGTATGATGTTAAAAAGAAAAAAAACGCTGATTAATCTTTTGATTATCAGCGTTTACATAAGTGATTCCGAAGCGATTCGAACGCTTGACCCACGCCTTAGAAGGGCGTTGCTCTATCCAGCTGAGCTACGGAACCATCCTTAATTGCGAGTGCAAAGGTACGGATTTTATTGAAATTACCAAAAAAACACGTAACTTTTTTGCATTAAAGATTTATTTTTTTCTATTCAGCATCAGTAAGAAGGGCAGATAGCAACAAATATGAAAAGCGTAAAACACTATATGTGAATCTATTCCAACCCATTCCACCAAATTAGTGTACATCAACGAGGAAAAGAACTGAACTATAAAAAAAAGCGCCACAAAGTAATCAGCAAAACGGGAAAAGAGGCAGGACATCCCTCTTATTATATCCTTATCGTTCCGGAAACGTCCCGATGCATAGCCGAAAGCCATGCCCGACAATCCCACACCAAACGAAATAAGATAATAAATTCCTTTTTGAAACGGAGAATTCGTAAGAGAGCCTGTCACGCTACGCAACATTGTCCATGGAGCGAAAGTGGTGCAGATAATCATCATGACATAAACAAGCAGCATACAACCCGCCAGTATCAACGCGCGTTTTTCCTTACGGGAAATAGATTTTCCCCTCTTCACTATCCTCCCCAACGTACCCCATACCCCGGAATGAACTGTAATGCCGAACCCTAAAAAAAGCATCATTACTATGCCCAATGCCGGTGTCCGGACAAAATTTCCCATAGCATGCCTCAATTCCCACCGGATTCCTTCGGGACTGAGCAGGCTCTGCACCTTTCCCAGCCCATAAATACTTCCTATCCATGAGAACAAGGCTACAGCTACCGTCAGCAGAAAAAACACAGTAGCGGTATGTGGAAAATAACGTTTACTCTTCATCCGGTTCCAAGTTGTCAATATCAAGAATCCGCAACTCGAAAGCACGGGTCACCAAGCGACAGGCATTGACACCATTTCTTTCATCCAATGTGAACAAACGATTTATCAATTCATTCTGACGTTTCTCTATGGACTTGACCCCGAAAGGCATCCCTTTCAGATTTGTAATCATTTCTTTGGTATATCCCAAAGCTAGATGGCGAAGTAAACGCTCATCATATTCATCAATATCATAATTAATGACAGCTTCCTGCCTGCGCTGCTCCTGAGCCACCGACTGCTTGAAACGTGCCACTATTTTCTCCAGAATGGGATAATTGAAAACCAGTTTCTTGCCATCCATCACCGCCTGTACATCTGTGGCAGTCAGCAACTCTCCCGTCTTCAGGATGATACCATCCGCACCCGCATTCAACGCATCCACCCATAACTTTTCGTTCAATACCTCACCAGTGAAAATCAGCACCTTCATATCCGGATAGTTCTTCCGTAAAGAAGAACAGATTTCCACACCGATGGTAGTCGATCCCCCCAAGCCCAAATCCAATAAAACCATATCGGGCAACTGCACTTTCAGCAATTCCCAAAACTCATTCTCAGTCATAGCCGTTCCGATGACTTCCGCATTCGGAATTTCGTGTCTGAATATTTCTTCCGTACCTTTTAATTCCAGTTTGACATCCTCTACAATGATGACTTTAAATCTATTATTCTCCATAATATGCATTGTTTTTTTACATTCTACATTCAACGGGCAGGCAGGGTGAACCATACGGTGAACCCTCCCTCAGCGGCAGGCTGCGCATTGATACGGCAACCGCGTCTTCCGGCAAATTCATCATGGTCACGAATCACCTGCTTACAAATAAGGTATTCCGTACCGGTCAGAACTCCTTCCTGTCCCTGCTTCATACGAGACAGATGCGGGTAGAACAACAAGTTCAACTCTTCCTGCGACTTTTCGCGACGCGTATCGCGGAAATCAAACCGCACAAAATCCTTATCCTTATAAATACACAATTCCAAAAGGCCATCCACCTCGTATGATAGTGCTTCATCTATCAGGTTCTCCAACATAAACTTCAGCTGAATGACATCTCCCAGTACGGAAACATGTTCCACCTCCGTCCTCAGTTCTACCCGATGCGACATACGTTTTCCAGCACGTTTTATATATCGTGCCGCATAATCGGCCAGTTCGCCGGCTTTCACAACACCTCTGCGGAAAGTTATTTCTTCCAACTGACGTGCGGCGCATGAACTCAGCAAAGTAAATATATCCTTATAATAACTGATCAACTCACTAATCGTCTCTACTTGCACAGCTTCATTTTCTCCTGCCTGACGGGTGTTCAACCTGTCGATAATCTGTTTTATCCGGTTAGGATAATAGATTATCTCATGCTTAATGGTTGACAAGCAATTGTCCAATACCAGATTTTGTACATGCAACTGGTTTTCCTCCCGTATAGCTCGGCGTGCATCATCCTGCGCACTTTCTATATCCCGATATTTCTGTGCCATCAGTACCACTGCATTATATACAATGATGGCTACATATCCGGCCACAAGCTCCAGCATCAAACGGTCGTCCTCACGCTCCACAGGCAAAGCGATTTTCAATGCCAGCACACCTGTGCAACGATTCTCGTTACCTGCTTCCACCCACAAGGGCAAACACTTTACCCTATCTTTCTCACGCCAATAAGGTGTCTTCGCGTCAAAGCTACGGGCCATCATCTCACGCATTTCTTCATTCTCATCCTCCACCGGTGAAAAAGCATAATTCAAGCTATGAGTGTCTTCACTATAAACCGCTACGCCCAATACATCAATGGGCAGCAACTCATTCACCGTCTCGAACATGTCATTAACCAGACTGGCAGCAATATCCCGATCGGTCTTGCCGCTAAGCAAAGAGGTCGAAAATACCTGCTTGTTGATTTCCAACACCTGTTCCAAGTTATAACGATAAATCAAACGGTGGCGGAAATACAAAATATAATAACCCACCAGCAATACTAACAAGATAACCACACAAAGAATGATAGCCACCGTCTTATTATTGGCAGAAAGCTGCATCCGGCGGCAATATTGCTCCAATGAGGTGTCCTCACTGATTTGTTTGTACAGCGCCGTATAAGCATTATTGTTATAACGATAAGCCTCCAGATTACCTAAAGCCAAAAAGGCGACTGCTGCCTCGTTGCGGACATCCAGCAAGGCATAGTAATCGGTATCAAAATGCCGGTCGAACCAATCTAAATCCGCTGCAGCCCCCTCTCCTTCCAATTCCAACAAAGGCCCTTTGCTGCCCGAATACAGAATATAATGCTTATTCAAACAATATAGAGCACTGTCTGCATAACACAATGCCTGTTGGTATAATCCATCAATGTTACAATTGTAAACATCGTATGCATATTCATTCGCAACAGCCAATAATTTATCATATCGCTGAATGGAATCATTGAGAGTGAACTGTTCCGCTTTCCCGTCTTTCTCCCTCCCCTCATTACATCCTGTCAGGACAGGAAGAAAAGCGACCAGTACCAACATCAACGTTTTGCGCACTCCTTTGGGCAGACGGAAATAGAAACGGCTGCCTTTCCCCAATTCACTTTCTATCCGGAACAGGCAGATCCGGAATATCTCATTGGTCTTCTTATATTTATCAATAATGCCTTTGCAATTCATCAAACCGAAACCATGACCTTTATTCTTCTGCAATTCGCTGACATTTTCGCTGGTCTGCAATCCGATTTTACCCGAATCATAAACTTTCTCACTCAGAATACGCTCCACATCTTCCTGCGAAAGCCCCGGGCCGTCATCTTTCACCGAAATTTCCACGTAAGATTCTGTTTCCTGCGCATAAACAGAAACATTTCCTCCCGGCTGCGTATATTTACGGGCATTTTCCGTCAATGTATTTATCATGAAAAGCGTCAGAGCCTTATCCGCTTTCACAATGGCGGCAGTCGGCTCTATAGTCAGGGTCTGTTGTTTCATCTCGAAAGTCTTACGCCCTTTCACCAGTACATCGAAAAGGGAGTTCAACTCAAAATTCTCTATATTCAAACTCAGTGTCCCCTGCCTCATCTTAATCCATAAAGCCAGAATATCATTATACTCATTGATACGGGTTATCAGTTCGTCGATATAACGGTATTTGCTTTCTTTTATTTCTTCGTTCTGAATATAGTTGTGTGCGGTTAGTTTATGCACTTCATTCATAATGCGGTCTATATAAGGCATAATGCCTGTGACAATAAACAGACAGGCTTTCTTCACCAGATTCTGCCGTTTATTCTCCGCCAAATGCTGTTCATGGACATATTGCTCCTTTTCCAGCCGTTTCCGTTCATCACCCAACGAGATAAAAGCCAGTCCATTCTCCAATGTCCACGAAATGTAAGGTGTAATAACCCGCATCAGTGCTTTATCATCTTTCTTCATTTTGCGCTCCGAATACAGATGCACCTCACCCAAAGGCTGTTCCCCGCCCGGAATATTCAAGATAAAACTTGTACAAATCCCTTGCCCCGGCGCCTCTTTCCCCTCTCCATTTTCAGCCACAATACGGAAGTCCGTCGCTCCCACCAACAGAAGAATATCCTCTTTCACCGAGGCAGTTACCGCTTTTGTCACATCCTCTATCTCCCCTGCATCAATGGGTACGGAAGCCGTTATCTTACGGCATATTTCCAAAGTACGTTTCAACTTATCAATGTAAAGGGCATTCCGCACCCGCCATCTTTTATTCAATATCCAAAATAGAATGATAAGGACAGCGATACCAATCACCACTACCACCAGAAGTCCGTTCAAGGCTTCCGATTCCTTCTCCAACGCATTATAACGGCTCTCCAATTCTTTATCCTGACGGGTGTAGTCTAAAATATCCAAATAAATATTACGGTTGTAATCCGACTGGGGCTTCATTCCTAACGCCGCGTACGTCACGCTCAATTGTTCGCGGAAACGGGCAATCCATTCGGGGACACTTTTAATACCATCGTCATTAATCCATTCCAGTTCAACGGAAGTGGCAGCCATGGGAACATACGGACGAAGCCTGTCCGTAGTATCCGTACAATGGTAATATTTCTCGTGATGCCGGTTGACGTACCCCAGTGCTTCTGACAAGTAATGCAGCGCGTCTTCATACCTGCCTTGCTCGTTGCTGCACGATGCCAAAGTGCGATATGTACCCGAAATCTGATACAAATCTCCATATTTTTTAAACAAATCCAAAGCCCGCCAGGCAAAACGCATGGTCAACTCCTCCCACGGCAAGTCCTCGCTATTGATGGCACGCATCACATTGGGACGCCTTTCCATAATCAGATCGAAGTTTTTCCTCTCTTTCAGCAATTCCGCCATTGCCTGAGATGCATTCGCTTCAAAATAGACATACCCGTGTTCCCTGCTGATACCCAGACATTCTATCAGATAGTTAAACTCACCCAATACCACATCCTGCGGTGTATCCGCTTCATACATACCACCAGACCCTTTCATATAATAATAATAGAGTAATTGGGCGGTATCACTTTCCAACGCCTCATCCACCTGTATTTCATTAATCGCCTCCAAAGACTGCTGTTCCTGCTGCAAATAATAGTAATAGATGGCAGAAGCTATGGAGAACTCGGAGCGGGCATAATCAAGCCGCTCCAGCTCTCTGGGATCAGTAATAGCAGAACGGTCATCGCTGATACGCTTCATGCGGCGCAACGCACTGTTACGATAATCATAAAACTCCTTGTTCATGGCGGTACGCTGACAGATTTTCATCATACCGATATCTGCTATCAGACATTCCAACTCATTGTTTGATTCCTCATATACACGCAGAAAAAGATCTTCGGCTCTTTCAAAGTCCATGTGGATAAAGGCACAAAAGCCCTGATTATTCAACGCCTCGGCACGTAAGGAAGGGAATCCATCCGCCAGTTTGTAGGCGTCATGCGCTGCTTTACACGCTGTGTCCAGATTCTTATAGCGCATACGATAAGAAAGCAGGTTCAAAGAATCCGCCTGACGGTATATAGCCATATCCTTCTTCTTTTCACAAGAAAAGAAAGTCCCTGCTATAATCAATAAAACCGCCCAAATAGGCAATAGACACATTTTTTTCATAACCATCCTTCTCTTCCAGATTTACCACCTGCCAATAAAAATACAAAAATATCAATTATCCCCCGAAATAAAAGCAAACTTAATGGAAAATAAGAAAGCCACCCCGAAGGATGGCTTATAAAAATCTTTAAAAGACGAATAAAAGATTACTTAGAAGCTTCCAAAGATGCTTTTCTAAATTCCTTCATCAGTTTTTCCAGTTCCAATGATGCTTTACGTGCACGTGTACCTGCAGCTTTGTTACCTTTTTCAATCTGCAATGCAGCATCAGTCATAAAAGCTTCGTTCAATTCTTTGATTTTAGCAATTAATTCGTTCATGTTCTTTTTTTTTATAAATTATAAAACTGTTCAAATTAAATTCTTTTTTGGCAATAAATCTCCTATCCATCTCTTTTTTTACGATTTTTCAACAGTTCATCCTCGTTTACAGGATATTTCAATCCATAACGGGCAATATTAAAACGCCCTCTTGAATTTACCAACTATTATCAGCTGAAAATATAAACAATCACTCCGGTTATCAACACATACGCCAGGGCATACGGAAGGGCGGATTTCAGAATTTCTCCCTCTTTTCCCTGTTGGTTTCCGGCAGAAGTGGCGATAGCGATACTTTGCGGAGAAATAATTTTTCCACCGGTCGCCCCCACCGTATTGGCTGACGATAACCAGTCGGGACTTACTTGAATATGTCCGGCCACACCGGACTGTAATTTGCCGAATAAGATATTTGAAGAAGTGTCACTGCCCGTAATGAAGGTACCCAAACAACCGATGACAGGGGCAAATAACGGATAAAGGCTTCCTGTAGCAACCGCCAACGCAGTGGCAATAACTGAAATCATACCTGCTGTATCCATGATAGTGGACAAGCTCACCAGACAGATTACCGTAATAAAAGTCTTTTTCAATTGTTTTACCGTATTCCAAAGTACCACAAACAGTTCCTTTATCCTGGCTCCCTGTATCAGTCCGCCGGCAAACGTACCCACAAAAAGCAGAACTCCCGCATGGGTCAGCCAAGAAACCATATAATTCATGATTGAGCCATTAATTGGAAGACTGATACGGGTCACCCAATTATTTTCAAGTGTTGTGCGCAAACCGGGAAACAACGGACTAGTCAGAATTATCAAAAACAAAATAAAAAGATAGATACTCCACGCATTCAGCACCTCAGTCCTTTTCAATGTGCTTTTCCTTGCTTTTTCCTCTTTAGAAGCAGTCAGTTTGCCATAAGCCACAATAACAATAATAGATAAAATGCTGCCAATAATAGCCGGAGACTCCGCTCCCATATAACGGGCGGCAACATACTGGCTGGCTAATGACACACCGCCGACCAACAAAGACAGGAAAATATTTTTAGGTAAGGACTTTAACTTCGGATCAGTCAGAAACAGCAAGACAAAAGGAATGAGAAACATCAATACCGAAAGCTGCAACACGACATTGGTGCTTAGCACCTGTACATCCAAATTCGTTTCTTTCGCCAATACCAATACCGGAGTACCAATAGCCCCAAAAGCAGTAGCCACACTATTGGCTATCAGACTGACTGTTGCCGAAAAGACCGGTTTGAACCCGAGGCTGATAAGAATTGCCGCCGGTATAGCCACTGCCGTTCCAAATCCAGCCATGGCTTCAAGCAATCCGCCAAATCCCCACGTCAATAGCAATACTTGAATGCTTTTATCCGTAGAAATAGAAGAAAACTGTTGCTTGATTATCGCCATTTTTTCAGTCTTCAACAAAACATTATAGCTGAATATCGCCATCAAAATAATAATCAGAATAGGAGAAACAGCTTTCAATGCCCCGTACAAAAAAGAAAAAAGCAAATCGTCTGCCGGAAAATGAAAGCCGAAAAAAGCAATCAACATAGTAACGACAAGGGAAATCACGCTACTTTTGTCACCGGACATTTTAAGAAACGCCATCAGGATAATCAATAACAATACCGGAATAATAGCAAGGACTAGATTCATAACCATTGTATTTAAGTTAAAGAAACGCATTCATAAACTTTTAAATTAAGTCTATGGAATCCGACTTCTGAAAAATTCTTTTTTAGAATAACAAAAAAGAGTCTCATTTGGGTCAATATTCTATCCTTTTTTATTTTATAAAACAAAATAATGCCAGAAGCCTATACAATATGACCTTATATAAACCTCCGGCATATATTTCTTATTTTAATATTTTGATTTTATATTGTAGTAATAATCCTCATCCCCATAGTATATCTTTATTAAATTACAGCCAATGCCTGATCCAAATCGGCCAGCAAATCATCTATATGTTCCGTTCCTATTGATAAACGCACTGTCCCCGGATAAATGTCCTGTTCCGCCAACTCCTCCGCATTCAACTGAGAGTGAGTGGTACTGGCAGGATGGATGACCAATGACTTTACATCGGCGACATTGGCCAGCAGGGAAAAAATTTCCAGCCTGTCGATAAAACGATGTGCTTCTTCCTGACCGCCTTTCACTTCGATTGTGAAGATAGAACCAGCTCCATTTGGGAAATAACGCTGATACAGAGCATGATCAGGATGTTCCGGCAAGGAAGGGTGATTCACTTTCTTGATCTTCGGGTGATTTTTCAAATGCTCCACCACTTTCAAGGCGTTCTCTACATGACGCTCCACACGCAATGAAAGTGTCTCCAATCCCTGCAATAGAATAAAGGAATTAAACGGACTGATGGTCGCACCGGTATCACGCAGCAAAATAGCACGAATACGGACTGCATAAGCAGCCGGCCCCGCAGCCTCAACAAAACGCACTCCATGATAGCAAGGATCCGGCTCTGTCAGTTGAGGGAATTTACCCGAAGCCACCCAGTCAAATTTACCCGAATCAACAATCACACCGCCCAGTGAAGTTCCATGACCACCAATAAATTTTGTAGCAGAATGTACCACAATATCTGCTCCATGCTCGATGGGACGAATCAGATAAGGAGTCCCAAAAGTGTTATCAATAATCAAAGGTATGTGATGGCGATGTGCTATTTCCGCCACAGCATCTATATCTATAAGATTCGAATTAGGATTCCCCAAAGTCTCGATAAACACCGCCTTTGTATTCTCCTGAATAGCTTTCTCAAAATTAGAAAGATCACCAGGGTCCACAAATGTAGCAGTCACACCATAAGTCGGCAACGTATGCGCCAGCAGGTTATAAGTACCTCCATAAATAGTTTTTGCAGCTACAACATGATCACCTGCACGAGTAATGTTCTGAAACGCATAAGTAATGGCAGCAGCCCCGGAAGCTACGGCAAGTCCTGCCACTCCCCCTTCCAATGCAGCCACACGCTGTTCAAAAACGCCTTGAGTGGAATTAGTCAGACGCCCATATATATTACCCGGATCTTGTAAACCAAAACGTGCGGCTGCATGTGCCGAGTTATGAAATACATAAGATGCCGTCTGATAAATAGGAACTGCACGGGCATCTGTTGCCGGATCTGGCCGTTCCTGCCCTATGTGAAGTTGTAATGTCTCGAAATGTAATTTTCTTGTAGCCATAATCTTTGTCTTTTTAGAGTTATACGTTCTTGATTTTATCTGTTGCAAAGGTACAGGGGTTAGTCATATCAAACAAGATATACCAAAAACAAAGAAAATAAAACTATAATTATACACATTTACAGAATGGACAATCTATTTACAAACGGTTTATTACCTCCCGAAAGAAAATTATTCTTCTGCAACATCCAACAAAAAATGAAATGGTGCCGGCCGATGCATGATAATCCTCATAGTGATTGCAAATATAAAAAATGCACCGGAAGAGATTAAATCATTCTGTCCTCTATCCTTGCACTCTCTGGCAAAAAAGAATCTAATCCCATTACATTTCCCGAAGAACCCTCCGGAATCTGAAAAAATGCAGTATATTTGTGCTGTCAGATATAAGCCAAACGATTAATAACATCCACCTTTTGAAAGAATATTATTCTATGAATACTTTAGAGAAACTAGACAAAGTAGATTTGCAGATACTACGTACCTTGCAAGAAAATGCCCGACTGACCACCAAAGAACTGGCCGCACGGGTAAGCCTTTCCTCCACTCCGGTATTCGAACGCCTCAAGCGATTAGAGAATGGAGGATATATAAAAAAATACATCGCCGTATTGGACGCCGAGAAACTGAACCAAGGCTTCGTGGTATTTTGCAGTGTCAAGCTAAGAAGATTGAACCGGGACATTGCTGCAGAATTTACACGAATCATTCAAGATATCCCTGAAGTAACGGAGTGTTACAATATATCAGGCAGTTATGACTATTTGCTTAAAATACATTCCCCTAACATGAAGTATTATCAGGAATTCATCCTCAACGTGTTGGGCACGATTGACAGTTTGGGCTCACTGGAAAGCACCTTTGTGATGAATGAAGTAAAACATGAATATGGGATTCACATTTAAGTAAATCCCATCATCTTCTTTCATCAATACCATCTTTTACGCTTAAAATAGAAGTAAATGACTGCCACCAGTATCAACATCAATGTCCATGCAAATACATAACCATACCGCCATCCCAGTTCAGGCATCCATTGGAAGTTCATCCCCCAGATTCCTGCCAGAAAAGTTAGTGGAATAAATATCGTAGAGACAACCGTCAGTTGTTTCATGATGTTATTCATCCGCCGGTCGTTATTGGAAAGATAAATATCTACCAAGGCCGAAATCATATCACGGCAACCGTCTAAAGTTTGCAATACAAATTGCAAATGATCATTGACATCACTAAAGAAAGGGTGGCTGGCTTTGTGCAGCAAATCATTATCGGTAGTATGCAATAACTTACTGATTTCCTCCTTTAATGGTAAAATACATTTCTTTATTATACGGAAATTACGACGATATTGCTGTATATTTTCAATACCGGGTATATCGGTCTGTTCCGGTAAGAGCAACCGCTCTTCCAAATCCTCCAATCCGTCCTCCAATTCCGAAATGATGGAGATAAAACTGGCCATCACACTGTTTAGAATAACACTGAGCAGGAAGTCAGACTGCCGGTTTCGTATTTTCAACACATTCTTTTCCAATGCCGTATTTATATCATTCAGAAAGTCTGTTTCCTTTTCCATAAAGGTCAGCAGATAATTACCACCTTGCACAATGGCTATTTGCTGTGGCACATAGCCATCCTCATTAGGAAAAAGCAACTTTAAAATCACTACATTATATGTATCATGCTG